>Ga0102912_1000096_pt1 | contig 11955 bp, 4 predicted proteins | sample Colrivmeta1560A3_FD_78499 | JGI IMG/M metagenome (GOLD analysis project Ga0102912, IMG submission 78499) | Estuarine microbial communities from the Columbia River estuary - metaG 1560A-3 | ecosystem: Environmental > Aquatic > Marine > Intertidal zone > Estuary | place: USA: Columbia River Estuary...
TAGTGAGATAGGGAAGGTGATCTCCTTGTCAGGAGAGGATCGAGATCTATGATCTCTTAGGGAAGAAGTACTTGTGATATCACATGTGATAGGTCATATCTCACATGTAGTGACACTTACCTTTTCTGCATGATGATTGTTGAATAATGTTGCGATGGTCATCATACGATTGATGATTATGATGAACCACCTGGGGAAGAGTATCGAGCCTCGCTCGTCCTCGGGCCATGTGTCTCAGAATCCCTGAGTGGCGAAGTTGATCTTGATGATGATTATCACGATAACTCTATCATCAACTTTATTGATGAAACTCAAGATGTTTGGCATAATCCATTTGATCATTGAATTTCAGGATGCTGCCTAAGATTATCCAAAAATATCTGAGTCCCCATCGGTGATGCTGCTGCGGAGTCCTATAAGCATGGTTAAGCACTGCTGCAGCCTAGGGTGAATTATAAATCAAAGTTGACCCATAAACAATTAGAGGCCTCTGGCCCGAGCCTTTATAAGGTTTCGCGGAATATAAGGGTAACTCAAACCCTCTCCGTGGAGAGGCAGTTAGGGACTGGCCATCCCGAAGCTGCCTCGAAGCCTTGAGTTTGTATCGCATCGGTGGGAACGTCATGGACGCCCATAATGATGGTTACAAACACAAGTGAGGTACTAGGCGGTGTGGGACTGGCCACCCCGCAGCCGCCTAGTTTTGCTCCGGGAGGCCTTGTCCTTTTGCTATGGGGAAGGGATTCTATTTGGGCCAATCCGGCCACTTACCTTATGATTGGATGATCATCCATCTTAGATTCATGATGGTATATCTGTGATGTTTGGATGAGGGCTGCTTTTTTCCTCTGCTGTCGTCCTGTCTCCTCTGGCATCGAAGGCGAGATGATTTCCATCATCATCATTCAAGATGATTATCTTGGACCTGCCTACAGAGTGTTAGGGTGAGAAGCCGTGGGAGGAGGGCCTCATAGATGAATGGCCATATCATGTATGACATATCATCAATGGGCCGGGCCATATGTTCCCAGAGGCCATGGGCCTCGGCCGAGGGAAGCTCAGTGGTTCAATTGAAAGTGTATGATATTGAAGGACCTTTCTTTGAGCACGGTCCTCATCTTAGCATATACCTTTCCAATACAAAGAAGAATGTACGAAGGAAGATTCTTAGGTGTAAAGGTTAATCGTTAATGCTCCTTGTGTTATGGCCAGATGCTTCATTCTCAATCATCATATGTCCCATGCTTCTTAAACAACACAGTCTCTTCTGATATGCATCTTATTGACTTATAGTGAAAGACTATTGAACCTTGATGGCCAATCACTTTGAGCATTGAATGATTTGCCTCATATCCTCTCTAGAGCATGGCCAATAGTTAATGTTCTCATCCAAGCATGGATAGCAGGCTTCCATATAGCTTCCATATCCTCAGATGTCAAGCAAGCTAGCTGTTTCTGAAGTTCAGCAATCATATCATCTCTATTCAAGGAAGTGGTTGATGTGTTATCTCTTACCTTAATGAAACTTTAGTATTCTTGATTCTTCTTTTCAGCTGACCGAACAATGTTTCAACTGGGTTGAGCCAAGGACTATACTAGGCATTGAAAAGTATATGCACTCCTTCTGCTTTTGCTAGAGCAATGACCCTACTATGATGGTGAATCCGTGCGTTATCAAGAAGCAGCACAACACCAGGGCCTTCGAAAGCCCCTTGAGCTCTGAGATTGAGTAGTACTTAGTGAAGGAAGTTCTCAAAGACTGATGAGTCCACTCCTCCTTCAATGAGTTGTGCTCCAACAACTGCCTCTTGAGTGATGGCAGCAAGAAGACTGATAGAATATGGCTAAGGTCGAGACCCTTATTGAGGCAGCATAGACAAAGCTTCTGATGCAAGGCCATAACGTCCTAGACTGAGAGCTCTTCTATCTCTGGCAAGTTATAGTAAGTTTGGTTTCACTTTTGTCTCATTCTCATCAATAGGCACACTTTCATCATGACTCTCATTAGATTCTGTAGGCAAAGGTTGCTTATGATGCTTCTGTTCTTCTCTATCTTGATTGATTTCATCGAACTTATCCTCAAGTTTGACTGGGACGACATCATAAGTTTTCATACTATTAGTTTGCTTGACTCTGCTTGAGTAAGATGCTCTCATTTCATCAAGCTTGAGCCCTTAAAGTTCTGGTGTAAGGCCAGAGTGCTATTATGTCTAAGACATCTTGATCTATGAAGGTGATGACTTGATTTCAAACGCTTTAGTGGCTAGTGAATCCTACTTACTTGAAAACAAGCCCTTCTCTGGTGATGCATCTTCTGAGTCCTCCTCCCGAATAGGTGTGAGTTAATGAAGCTTAGCAAATGATGCTTGCTAGTTTGCAAGAGCTTATCTTTTAGGAGAACCAAAAGACAGATGACTTTCTTAGTGCAGTTAGTTTACACTCTGCCTTATTCCTTCAGTTTACTTTGACTATAATATCAAGTAGTTGTCGATGCGTCTTTGTGCCAATCGAGCTTTTGAAGACTCATTACTTAGTGAACTATCTCCATCATCAGATGTTCTCTTGAGTGGATATCTGCTTGGAAGGTCAAAGGGTCTGAAAGCTGGACGGCCGCGTCCTCTTTTAGGTCTGTCCTATTGTGAGTGTCTATCACTCTCATCATCTTTCAGATGAGAATCTAGCCCACCTGGAGAATAGTTATGTTGTCTCACACCTGTTATTTACTCGAATGAAGATTGACTATCATTCAGAAGAGGCTCATCAGTGATAGTCTCTTGCCTTATCACCTTTTGCCGTTGTGGTTGTTATCCTGGAACAATAGACTTGAGTGTTTGCAAGCCATCTCTTAGCCAACCTAAAATGCGTGATTGATGAAAAGGTCCTTCTCTTGATTCTGATAGTGTTTGATGCCTCATATTTTAGGAGGATACACTTTATGATGAGTCTGCCTTTGATTCTCCTCCTTATGAAGATGCTCTTCTCTTTCTTCTACGATGATACGCTATTTGAGAACCTGCTTCACTACTTTGATTGAGCTAGAATAACTGAGGCAATTCATAACTAGGTACATGTGTACTTCCTTGAAGCTGCTCTGTTATTGAGAGAGGTGTTAACAACTCATGAATGTGTGTCCTTGGTGGGGCAAAACGCCACTTGCGTCTTGCAAACCCATCGGCTCGCACGTGACTTTCATCTATGGATACTACTTTCATGCCTGATAATAAGAACTAAGCAAGTAATCTTGATACCCATTCACGTTTGTCGTTGAAAGAAGGGTCCACATATCTCACCAAAGCTGGAGGTGCAGCTCGGAAGCGGAGATGGAAGTCTTTGCGGAGAATAGCTCCTAGAGAACTCAGACAGGGAGGTCTAACATTTGAAGGTAGGGTCTACTTGAGGTGAATGAATAGATCACTGAGACATAGATTGTGTACTCCGTTAGTCTCTATGTAACTTAGAAGAGCTTCGCACACTATAGATCTTCGTTAAGCAGATGGTCTTTGCATTTCTGTCTATTCCACATATTGAGGTATGTCTATTGAGGATAGTACTTCTCTACCCTTTTACTTTACCACATTAACGGTTCTATAGACGAACGATTGTGGTACTTGAAGTTCGAATGCAATCTACTTTGGTGGCACTCCTCTCATATGTTTGTAGATTATGTGCCCTTCCTTCTCATACTACTTAATGTGCCTCTTCTTAAGACGACACTTTGCTAAGTTTACTCTTGCTGATAGCCACTTGCTAACTTCTAATGCTTCAGGTGATGATAGATCGAGCTATCTTAGATACTCGTGTACTAACAACTCATTACTCAGATTGAATGCTTCTTGAGAAGAGGGGCGTTTTGGCAATTATAGCTGTTAGAGCCTTTAGAGGACCCTATACTATGATTCGTTATCAAGTCGATCAAAGACTGCAGACTTTTTGAAGGCTGTCTCTAAATCTATAGCTCCTTATCCCAAAGTTGGTAAGTTCTTTGAGTCAGATAGTTGATGCATATGCAGAAGATAAGCTACAAGGTCTTCATCTTCTGCTAACTCCTACAAGTCAAGCATTGGAGATAGGTACTATTTGATGCCCTCTAGTGGCATGTCAATAACTAGACCTCCTTCTTTGTGGGTCTCTGCTGGCATAGGTGGGAGCTAATGCAGTGAGCTGCCATGAATATAGTAGTGCTTTACAGGCATGTGAGTTGTGGTGAAATCCTGTCTTGAAATCATCACTGGCGTTAGAAGGTTAACTTCTCTATTTGTTGATTGAACCAGAGCTTGTAAAGAAGAGAGAGGTGTCTGTGTCTGAGGTTATGTTTAGTGATTGACTGAGTTGATCTACTCTGTAGGTGTTGTAGAAATCAAGGTGTGTCCAACAGGATGGTGCTGAGTTGATGAGATCTTAGAGGCGATAGCCCCCATCTTATCAAGGAATGATTTCATTATTACTATGCAGGATCAATAGTACTAAAGTATTATCACTACCATGGAACCTTTCGCATGTAAAGGAAGTAAGCATGCACTAGTTGTCAAGCTTATGAGCTTTTGTATCACTCTGTGTGAGAATTGGTGTAGTTCAAGTTTAGGAATTCAAGAGGTTGATAGTTGTGGTTGTTATAGCTGACACATGGTGATTGAGAAGTAGAGTTGTATAGGACCCTTCAAAGTACCCATGCATTTGCGAAAAGCTATCATCTCTATCTTAAGTATCAATAGCAGGCAAACCATAGACAATAAGCTTTATATGAAGTTAAGATAGGTGTGATAAACAACAGAGTCAAAGTAAAGTCAGCTATCTTTCATTATAGCATTGGCATTAGCTATAAGCTTAGTACGATATCTTGATTGAGCACAAGCTATAGTAAAAAGCTCTATCATTTCAAGGAACGATCTCATTCTAGAGTATCAAGTTAGGAGTTAGTCCGAGAGCTGCTGATGATAAGCTATCAGACTACTCTAAACCTTACTTGTTTTGAGTTACCTATTGATCCATATCTATGCCTTGTTTCATTCATTCTTGATCTGACGTCGAATAGAAGCTCATAAACTTTAGGTACTATCAAGGACTTAGAGGCATACCGAATTCTGAGACCGAGTTGATGATTCTCTGTAGTTCAGTGCCAATGACTTACTTGTTACTGAAACTCTATAGACATTGAGTAGATCTCTACTATAGATTCATATCTGAGTATGCTAACTCTAAAATCAAACAGATAACTTACCCAGTACAGACCTTATTATGAAGTCGAATATAGTGGATAGTTAGTTAGGTATTATGCTCGGCAGAGAGGACACGGATATCAAGTGGGTGAGCTTTGAACCTATGGCACTGAACTATAGTGCTTTTAAAGAGTAGAGGAATCTGAGAAGAAACAGAATAATGAGTCATATAAAGGTTTGCTTCTCTCATCTGCTATAGTCCCTTGAAGGAGGCTCACAAAGGTTAGCATCTTTCACCAAGAACTAAGTAAGTCATCTGAAATGTGGGGTAGTATTGCTAATGAAACTTAGAGTGGTTAACTCTATATCATGTCAAGAACTTTGCAGTTATTCATTACCTCTTGCTATTGAGAAGTTTATAGAGCCAATAGTAGAACTCTTATGGCAGACCTTCACATTTATGATTATGAGTGCTTCCTTACCATGTCTGATGACTGACCATAGAAAGTCATCCTAAAAGCTTATGAGTCTTCATTAGTATTGGAGAGATTCTGGATCTTAGATCTCTTTAAGTCATGAGCTTGCAAATACCTTAGTAAAGTTAGGATAGGTTGGAGTCTTACGTATGAAAAGCTAGACTTGAATGTGGTCTGAGCATTCTATAGTTAGACTGATGAGATAAGATCATAAAGAGTTGTTATAGTAAAGGAATGTCTTAGGTTTGAAAGTGCTCACTAAGAGCTCATGGGTTGAAGTCATTGAAATGGACTACTAGAAACTCAAGCCTTTCAATAGAGTTCTCTTCACTTCTTGAAGTTTTGAGGCTGCCCTGTACTAGAACCTGCAAAGGATTCGTTTCGAATTGTAGAAGATGCAAGCATTGCTGTATTCATAGTTCTTCCAGAGAAATCTGATGGTGCATTGCTGCCTTAGTTACCATTCCCACCTGAAGACCTTATAAACAAAGGTACATCTCTTTGACCTGTTCCAAGACCAGCAACACTTTAGAAGGGATCTTTTGGTCCTTGTCCTCTCACCATATCCCCTTGATTGTTTCTGAAGACTTTAGTTGATCTCTGTCCAAGAGTTCTGCCAGAAACTTAATGAGAGTTCAGTGAATTTGCTTTGAGATCAGATGCAAGCAGATATGAGGGAGGTTTTCGACGAGATGGTTTGCTATTGTTCTCAGACCCTTGTCTCTCCTCTAAGTTTCTCTAGAATCCAGAGAAAACCTTGCCTCGTTTGTTGCCTACTCAGTAAGAATGATCAATTGAAAAGTTATGAGACAATTTGTAAGATTAGAAAGATACCTTACCTTCGGAGATCATGTTCGACTAAGTGATCACTTCGTAGAAAAAGGGAAGAACTTCAACCATCTTCTAGTGCTATTCTGCATGAGCAAGTTTGCGAGCACTAAAGGCTTCAGGAATGTTTGCTTCAAAGAAGTTTGGGTCTAGAGAGTTCACAATCTATATCAAAGAAAGTTAGAAGTGAAAGATAAGTAGGTGTTTCATTGCTAGTTCTGAAGAGATAGTATTAGAAGAGGTATAGTAATATGCTTACGTTGAAAAGGTACTACCGATTGATAGGCTTCTCATGCTCATAGTCAGGCAAGTAGTCTCTGATTCGCGTATCACTCATTGCTAAAACATATACTCTTGTTGAGCTCAACTCAAGGAAGTGAGGAACCTTTATGATCTTCACGTCTCGATTGAATAGGAACTATCAAGAATAGGTGAGCAAGGATTTAAGTTAATGATCCTCTGAAAGAAGACTATCGTTCTTACCTACTTCCGGCCACTCATTAGCTATTGCATGAACTTCACTGAGCACTCTCCATAAGGAGGCAAGTAGATCTGGGCTATAGATAATCACGTGTGAAAGGTGTCAAAATTGAGGTATTTCAAAGATAGCACCTTACCTTCTAAAGTGAGACAAGTATAGAGTTGCTTCTTGCTCTTCATATGCATCTCAAGATCTCTAGCATGGACTCTTTTAATGCCTTCCTATTCAGCTAAGCTTCTAAAAGCATGGTTGATTTGCTAACCCATTGCCTCACGCTATCCGATAACAGCATGATCATAGAGTGACATCTAATTGCTTATCTCTTCTCGTGTCCTCTTCTTACTAGTGGTTGCCGGATGAGAGATGAAAGGGTTTGTCATGCCTCTTGTCTTACTAGCTGTACTAGACAGATCATAGAACTTCTATTCTTCTATAGCTGGGTTATGTGCGTTGCTGTTTGGCTTGATATCAAATTCTGATCCCTCTGCCATTACAAGACTTTCATCCGGTTGCATATCAAGTCCACGAATATGGGGAGCTCCACTAAGAATGCTATGCTCTGGCCTGATTTCATCATGATTGATCAGAGCATAGCTAACATCAAATGAGTTGTCAACTGCTAGAGGATTCTCTTGATAGTCAGCAGCAATGCCTGCTACTTATTGTTAGTTATTCTATGACAAGTTAAGATGAGTTGAAGAGAAAGCAAAGTCTCATATAAGCATTGACTAATGTGATACTTACCTGCTAGATTGAGTTGAGTTGCTCTGTCATTTCTGAGATGGTGTCAAGTCCCCCACCACCCAATCCTCCAGATGGTGAGCCACCTTTCTATGCTTTTGTGCCTCTCTTCTTTGATATTGAACTTGAGCTGTTCATATTGCTATTATGATTCTATTAACTATCTCTTGTTTTGAATGATAAACATGAAAGCAATCGAATGCTTTCATAACGAGTCTAATATGAAAACAAAGGTTAAGTTTGAAATGAAGCTGTCAAGCATCTCAGCTAGACATGAGGTCACTTGCCATAAGGCTATCCAAATCCTATTGTTCTTTCCTTGTGACCCTAAAAGATCACTGGTTTATCAATCTTGATAGTTGAAGTGGTTTCTCTGCAGTCTTAGTAGTCTAACTCTAAGACCTGTGATAGTTTGTGTTGTGAAAGCGGGGCCCGCCTATGGAGTATCTACTATCATCTCATAGTACTTGGAAAGGACCAGATCACTCTACCTTTATGAGTCACACCTCATTAAGGAACCTTCTATCTTTTGTTAAGCTTTCTTGTATAGTTTAGGAGAATGAGACCTTCTGAATGCCCTTCAACTGTCTAGAATTAGGATGCTAGTTCTCAAAGAGAACATTTCATAGCTTTCAATCAAAGAGAAAGGTCTAATGAAGTTTTCTTCACAAGAGATGGCACTCTTGTACTTCTATTCATAATTCGAATCAAGAATATGTCCTTGTTGAACTGCCTTTCATGGTTAAGATCACATAGTCTAGAATCTCAAACCATCCAAACCACACAACTCTTAAAGAGTAGAAACTAAGTTAGTTGAATAAAAGGTTATGAGAATCGTCTCCCCTACAAGTCCCTCTTAAGAAAGGCATATGAGCATTTCATTAATACAAGAACTTGAGAAGACCTCATAGCTATGAGATAGTTGACGAGAGAACGTTTGCTATCTCATCGATAAGCAAATGCTTACTAGAATTGAGATGGCGGCAATCATATTCAGAATTGACTATGATAAAGCTGCATAGAAGTAGACAGATATAGAAGATAGAGACAGAGAAGTTATAAGAGATGATTGATAGTAGAGATGAGAGACAGGAAGAAACTAGAACACTGAAAACGTTTAGGAAAAGATAGAACAGGCATAGGTTAGTTGTATGTTGTAGTTTCATTAACTCTTTGCAGAAATCTTATGTGGTTGGCAGAGGAGTTGGTAAACTTATTGATATCTTCTTGATAATCTCGAGAGATAGACATCTGCAAAGAACTCATGAACTATAGTATGCTATGCTCTAGGTCTTGTCTTCTCAAGATAACAACAGTTGATTGGGCCCAAACTACTTGTATGATTGATCCTCGAGAGCTTGAAGAACTCTTACTAAAAGTTGAAGTACTTTTCATCAAGCATTCCCTAAAGCTGTCTTAGGTGCCTTATAGCTAAAGAGGTATAATGCTGCTCCAAAGTCATATATGCGTTTGACTTAGCTCTTTCTAAACTCATGGTTATTGCTTCTTAGCTCTTGAAATCTGCCCATTGCTTCTGAACCATAAACTGGCTCAAGATTTTGGAAATCATCTCATAACATCAGAATCTGATTAACTATCCAGCTACAAGAGAAGTCAACTGACGAGGGACTATACCATTGTTGAGAAGTGCACTAAAGATTCTGAGCTGCCATTAGCTATTCTTATGCTTTGAAGGATTGAAAGGTCCCAAGAACAAGTAGAAGTGGTGAAGTGATTAGCTAAGAAATCAAACTCTGTGACTCTCTACTATACTAAGAATGTTAAACCATCTGAATTGGAAATACTAGTAGCAGATTATCCCTAACATGATGAAACCCACCTCATTTTACAATTGTTCAACATAGAATGTAATCTGACCTTAGCTATTAGCTTCTCTACCTCAAGTTTGTCCAAGAGATCTTCATTAGGATAGCTTCAGTGAGATATGTCAAAGGATCTGAAGATGAGTGCCAACTCATCTATCATAGTAAACACATTTGAATTGAATATCAATGAACTCCTAGCATTATTGAGCCCTATCATAGAAAAGCTACCATCTATTGGCTAGTATTAGCTTCTCTCAACCTTTTGATAGGTGTCTCAATCTTTCACTCATGCTGAGTGAGCATTAGCACAGTCTTGCACTTGAAGTTAAGAATAAGTTGAGAACCTACTTAACGAGTGCTTGATGCAAATTGAAGGTAAGTTTGTTAGTCACAGATCACATATAGAAGAACTCCCTCGATTGACTGAAACTCATTAACAATAACACTTGATGGCAAAGAATGAGAGTATCCTAAGATCTTACTTGAAATGAGATGCTTTGTAGGATAGTAAAGCTAGAAATAATGCTTAGAATGCAAAACGAGACATATTGGGTTGCTTCATTACCACTTGATATTCCCCTTTCTGATAAGGAAAATCACAGTTGCTTAACCTTGGCAAGGATCATCCTAATGACAGAATCCTAAGTGAAAAAGGAAAGATGCTTCCGTCAGGAAAATCGCTTATTAGAGTTGAACGTGTTACTCAAGCCAGCTGGGTGACAATACTTGTCATATCATTAAGACCTATTACAAAACTATGCAATGATTGTAAAGAGGCTAAGCAGATAGGGTCGATTCAAAGTTACAATCAGAGGATAGACGGCTGGTCCTAATGAGAAACTACCCGTCAAACTACTTAGCTACCTCGCCCATTGAAATGCTTGATGTCTCATTACTTGGCCTGTCGTCTCTGGTGGATCGGTCAGCAGAACACTAAGCTAGGTTATGGTGAAGCCTTAGGCTGTCAGGTAAGAGTAACGCAACTGCAATAACAACCTTAAGCAGCAAGACTTTAACTCTATGTATGCCTGTTTAAGTTTAAGTTAATCATCTAAATTCACAGACTTCTTGCAGGCCTTCTGGTTGCCTCACCTCAATGGACTTTTTCTCTCTGTTAGCTCTTGACTGCACTATCTGCTCTTGCATCACTCATTAAAGTATATGGTCTCCTCTGAGCTCACTGTTCCTACGCTTAGATCCTCAATCAGCTCAGTAGTAACTTCTTTGAACATCTTTCCCCTTATGATGATTGACCGGTGCTTCAAGCGAGTCATATAGTCTAGACCTAGGATAGCTGCTTTACCTTTGATGATCTCAGGGTTGCTACACCTCTCTCTGTTAAGGGAAACAGGCTGTACTAACTGATTGACTTCTGGAAAGTCCCCATGCTTGAGAGTTCTTTCAAGATGGCAGATCTTGATTGAGCATGCATTCTCAAGCAATAGTCCCATGCTGAGGCATCTTTGTAAAAAGAGCTTATATGACGTGATTCTCTCTGCTGGCCGAATAGGTGCAGGCTTGTGAGGTACTTTAGGTTTTCTTATGCCTTTCCTTTTATACTTAGGCATGCTTGTAAGTTAGGTGATTTGAGAAGGTGAAGTCTTGACATGCTTGCATTCACTAAGGACTCCTTTGACAACAGCCCTTGCAGCCTTTGAGTGTGAAGGGTTCTGAAGAAGGGGTACAAGGATCTTAGCTGCACCTGCCAATACAAGGACAGTCATGCTGATCTCACTGCATAGATCTATGAGCAGATCACTCCCCTGCTTTGGATTTTTCAAACGACTCTTTGAACTAATACCCACCTTCTCGCCGGTGTAGCCAATAGTAGTCAGTAGGGGAGCAAACTCTTTCTCAAATATGACCTTCATTTACTCTCCTCCGATGTTTGAAGTGCCATGGCGTAGCAAGTTTGCAAGGATATGTCTGCGCTAGGAGTGAAGAATCTGCTTTATGTCTCCTATGACAAGTTCAATGAGATTCTATAACTGGCTGCTGACTTCTTTGATCCTCAGCTTCTTCATATCTGCTGTAACTCGCTTGAGATGGCATCAAGCTCTCTTTGTCTGTCTGAGAACTTCACCAATCTACTTTTCGAAGTGTTCAAGATCCCCTAGCCCTATTGATACTTCTTGATATTGAGGTGGGACTTAAGCATTGAGATAGTCATTGTAGTCAGATGGGAACCTCTCTCTAACGGTATCCATGATGCTCTGAAACGCTAAGTCTTCAGACCTTCTATCCTGATCAATACTCTCATGATCTATACTTTCATTCTTGGCTTGTTGTTATCCCTTCCTACACAAACTCTTGCTTAGTCTCTTCTCGTTTATTCTGTTATGAGTAATTGCCTCAGCAAGCTCCTGATTGGGCTTCAACTATACAGATGGTTTATAGAGTCCTTTAAAGCCATTGACAGATAGGTTCCTCTCTTTCAAGCCTTTTGA
>Ga0102912_1000097_pt1 | contig 11952 bp, 4 predicted proteins | sample Colrivmeta1560A3_FD_78499 | JGI IMG/M metagenome (GOLD analysis project Ga0102912, IMG submission 78499) | Estuarine microbial communities from the Columbia River estuary - metaG 1560A-3 | ecosystem: Environmental > Aquatic > Marine > Intertidal zone > Estuary | place: USA: Columbia River Estuary...
GATCCATGGCGAAAGCGGAATAGGTGGCAAAGCTGGTAAAAATGGTGAAAGTGCAAAAGCAGGAGAAATAATAATTATTTAGAATGTAGAAAGCCTTGAAAAAAATGTGAAACACGAATGTTAATTAGTATAGAGCTAAGATGGACAAAAACTAGATATAAATTTAAGTCCCACAAATGGAAAATCTTAATTAGGTTAAAATGCTGAAGAAAAAAAAGATTTTCTGTTATTTCTATACTATAATGAAGGTATTGAACATTTTAGAATGAAACCATATTGGGATGGAGATATTAAAAATACTGTAATGAGCGGTACTCGGGATCATTGGCCTTAGGAACATTGCAAAACAAAACATATGAGATTGTATTATAATCAAGGTAAATTTGATACAAAAGACCTTACTTTTTCAGAGTAGACTAAATAAAATGAGTAGGTCTTAGCTAATGAGGCATAGAAAATTAACAAGATGTAAGAATAAAATAAATTCAATCAAATTTAATAGAATGAAGGGCTTTAGACATAAAATAATATGAATTAGTTGTAAAAGGATATGGCTTCAAAAATTGATGAAAAATTTAATAAAATATAAAGAAAATCGAAATAGTAGGTGTAAACTATAGCAACAATCCCGTAAAAAAATGAAGTAAAAAAATATTATGGAAACTTTGATTCACAGAAATTATCTTTAAGTATCTTTTTTTTAGACTAAGAAATATATCTTGATGAATCTCTATTAATGCTCGGAGATTATACTGATTTGCACATACTCTAATAGAGAGATAGCAAAAACGACACATAAAAGATGCTTAGCAAATTAAATGAAATACTACTCTAGATTCTTCAAAATGATTAATACGCTAAAGAAATGTTTTCAGATTAAAAATAAATTTAAGTTCTCAAGAAAATTGAATAGGAGAATCAAATTTAAGATAGTGTGGATGAAGATAATATTGTAGAAAATCAATCCTAATACTAGATTAATAAAGTATAAAAATAAAATGAGCAGGATCGGATAATATTTAATTTAAGAAATTTAGAGAAGAAAACAGCTGAATAATTGGGGCTGTTAGCATAATTGATAATAGTACCTATATTTTATGAAGGTAACCTAGACATTTTAAGCTAAAATATTTTGGATTTATTGATTAAAGTCTATTCAATTAATAAAAATACACCATCTCAAGTTGCAATAAATCTTCTTGCTAAAAATTCAATTAAAGCAATAAGCATATAAAAAGCATGTTAATTGATTAATGATTTTAGTTTGAGAAAAAAATATAAAAAACTTATATTATCTGAATAGTCATTAAGTTAAGATTTAAATTAGAATTAGCCTATTTTATATGAATCATTTTAGATAAAGGCAGTGTAATAGGACTCTTCTTTGTACATACAATCAAAAGAAGGTCGTAATGTATATTTAAATTTAGATGATAATGAATTGAGCCTAACTATATTTAATCTTCAATATTTGAATGAATTATAAATACTCTAAAATACAGTTTCTAACTATGTGAGTGAGATGAGTTGGGAAAAATAGAAGCCATTTAAATTTGAAATTATTTTACTTGAAAATAAAATATAATCTTAATTGAATTCACTAAAAGAAATTTCAAACCAGGATATTAAAGAATATGAATGTTTATTGAAATAGCTTAACAAAAACACTATAGATATTTGTAAAAATTACGATACACTAAATTAAATTATTGAGCTTTAAAGAACTTAAAAGAGTAAATATCATATTTTAATCCTCTCTACTTTTCTTCAATATAGAGCATTAAATTACTTAGGATAGATATCCGAGCAAGTTAAAGTTTAAATAGGAATTGAATCAGAGTATTTGGGTTATGAAAGAATTAATGATTTCTAACTAGAGTTCTTAGAGAATAAAATAAATAAGGCAATTAAGATTTTAGATGCTAATAATCTTCATATGGTATCAGAATAGTACTAATAAATATTAGATATATTACCAAAACAATGTAATTAAATAGGCTTCAATGAAATAATTTAATGGGTTTATTTAAAAATGAATGAAGATGATTTATGGTAACTTGATTACGAATAGTTTATGCAATAAATTAATGCTTTAGATTAAAAAGAAAATATAACTGCTTCATAATTTAACCTGATTGAGAATATTATAAAATAACTAAATAGCATTGCATTCAGCTTTGATATACATATGGATATTCTTATTTAAAAAATTCCTCTTTAATGGATTACATGTTTATTTTAAAAGTTACTTCTATAAGGTATCAGCATACCGTAATAATAAAGAAAATAACTAAAAGAATAATTTGAGTAGTTATCCATGAATATATCTGATAATTAAATTCTTATAAGCCTTTATGAATCTTTAGAGGAAATTTTTCTTGAAACTTAATAAAGTATTTAAGAGTAATGGTTATAGAAAATCCTTGATACCATATAATATATATGCATAATAAGTAACTAATATGATTTCAACTCAAGAATTAATATTAAATAGCTTATATATCTCCAGGATAATACAGATATGGATTTAGATGAAATATTGTGCACAAATGGTTCAATAAATTTTAAGGATAAATTGGAAAATATATTAGATCATTTTCCATAATAAAGAATCGATATATAAAATACTATAAAATGTGCATTTTTTTTTAATGAACTAAAAAACTAACCTATTGATTTATGGTAAGAGAGATCATTAGACTTATTGATACGTAAGAGATTATAAAAATTATTAAATTCTTCTAACTTAACCTTAAAAAGTGTTATGAGATGCCAAATGGTGATCTAAACATTTAATTATGAAGAATTTGATAGGCTATTTATGCAACTAGAGTAATTTGATGAAATTAAAATGTGTGATAAAAATTTAGAATAGATAATTAATTTGATCATTGACTTAAAATTATAAGAATAATTACCCTTGGATTTAGATAAAATTAATTAAATAGAAATATGTGGGGAGTATTCTTTTTAGATTGAATTTTAGGACAGATTTAAACGATTAATGTTGAATAAAGCAGATTCAGAATAGATAATAATTAAAGCTATAAATCATGATGAAGTAATGAAGTTGGTTAATTCTTAATTAAGGCAACAAAATACTACAATAAAATATGATATAGCAAAATTAATAAAAACATGCCAAGCTAAATACAATGAACTGGTACGACTATCATAAGTTTAATTTTCTTAAAAATTCAAAGAATTTCTTACATAGCTTAGGATATTTGGATGCTAAGATTTCAATCAATATAAGATTATTGATATTATAGAAAAGGATGAAAATATTTTTACTGATGTACTTGCATTCATCAATTCAATCCTTTGGAGGTAAAAGAAATTGATATTAAGAGATACTCAGATGTGCGCAATACTTCTATTTTTAAATTAATATAGTAAAAATAATTAGTAATTTTATTCAGGAAATTTATTGTAAGAAATAAAAACAGGAGAGGGTAAAAGTTTAATAGTTGCAGTAACTGCACTAATTTATTCACTCTATAACTATTAAGTAGATGTGGTGACGAGTTCTTCGGTTTTGGCAATAAGGGATCAAGAGGAGATAAAAATTTTTTTTGATAGTTTTAATGTTAGTATAGGCCATTGCTGCCATTAGGATATTGAAAAACGAAAAAGCTCTTATTAAAATAAAGTGGTTTATGGTGATATTGGATCATTTCAACGGGATTTTTTAGAAACATCATTTTATAATGCTGGAATTAGAACAAATAGACCATTTTCAATTATTATCATAGATGAAGCTGATAGTATGTTAATTGATAAGGGGTAATAAATGTTATATTTACCTCATCAGCTACCTGAATTAGATAAAATTGAAAATATTTTACTCGAGATTTGGATTTCATTATGCAGCCAAGATTATACATAATCAATATAATCATTAAAAGAAATAATTCATAATGAAATATGTTAAAAGCTTTTTTATAGACTAGAAGTAGATAAGTTTAGCAGTTAATCGTGTTTTACAGAAGAGGAATCTTAAAATATTTTTAATAAACTCAAAGAAAATTAGATCATGTATTCTGATAATACAATACGAGTCTCCAATTAAAAATATGCATATGGTGATTAAATTCCTTTAACTAAATATCTTTAATTGCTTTCATAATCAATATATGATAGCAAATGCGAATATCTAATAAATAAAAGCGGAGACATTATAACAACAATAGGAATTTACTTAAGAAGATTAGATTAAGTTAGGGATTTTATTATACCCACTGCACTTCAAACCTTCGTGAAAGAAAATCTGATGAATTGGGTTGAATCATCTATATAGGCTAAATTTTTTTTATAAGAAAATAATCATTACGAGATAAAAATTGATAAAAGCAAGGATAGTAAGCAAGGTGAAGCAGATATTATTATTATAGATAAGGATACTGGTGTAGAATAATTTAATAGTTAATGGGGTAATGGTATACATTAATTTTTATAGCTTAAACATGGTCTATAAATTAAAAAATAGAGCCTAACAGCAATTTTTACATCCAATTTTAAATATTCAGAATTGTATTCAAGAATTTTAGGTTTAACTGGTACACTTGGATATGGAATCGAAAAAAACATGTTACAAAAAATATTCTAATCAACATAAATAAAAATACCATTAAATACTCCTTCTAAATTATAAATATTTGAACCTATTGCATACAATACAGAAATTTAAGTGCTTGCTAAAGTTAGTTAGGATACAATAAATAAAATAAAACAAAAAAGACCAGTTCTTTTGATATGTGAAAATATATCATAAGCCAACCTAATATATAACTATATCACCGAGGAGATAAAATAGCTAGAATCTGATATAGATTTTCCAAATTGCGATATTATAAAATACACCAGTAGCACTGATGAGTTCTAATCTGATATACACAATCCTACCATAATTATTTCAACAAATTTGGCTGGTAGAGGAACAGATATTAAAATGACTGCTTAACTCAATAAAAATGGTGGTTTACATGTAATTGTTGCATCCCTTCCATCCAATCAGAGAGTTTAGTACTAGGCTTATGGAAGAGCTGCACGTGCTGGTCATAATGGAAGTTGTTAGATGATTTTTAATGTTTAGGATGAGAATTTTTTTGATAGGGATGTATACTATTATCTTATGATGAGAGATTAATAAGAATCTATTAGAGTACGTTAAATTGAATCAGATTATTATTCAAAGATATAGGTGCTTGAGAAGCTATTCAAGGATTTCTAAGATAGCTATAATAAATTAAAAAGTAAAAATATAACTACTAAGGATGAGGTGAATGAAATTATATAATTATGGTGTATAGATAAATGGGCTATATTTTTAGATAGTCAAACAAAAGTTACTAATGGGTTCAGTCGAATGATAGATCTTAGGTAGTAATAGCTTTTAAAAATTCAAATATATAGATCAATGAATGATTTCATATAGAAATAAATTTTGTAAATTGAAAAAACCAATATGTATGAAGAATTATCTGGTATAAGGCTTATGGAGATTATTCATTATATGTAGCATGGTGAGAGTACATAGAATATTATAGAGAATGTATAAAATTTATCTTATAAAAGATTATTTGAATATGTGAGGAATAAAAATCCTAGTTTAGCTGGACTAAGTTATTTTTATTAGGGATGCTATGCGTATGATTAGGCTGATTGTTAAAATAGAAGGTAGCGTAATGATTATGTCATAAATAATTTACATATAGCTGAATCTTATTTTGAGCATTAGAATAGGGAGATAGAATTTAAGATATTAAAATTAAAAAAATCAAATAAAGAATAACCTATAACCTAATATGAAAATTAAAAAAGAAAAGAGCAGAATTCAATTTTTTAATTTAAAATTGCCATTGAAAGTATTTTAGGCAAAAATATAAATTTAAAGCCTAAAAAATGGGAGGAAGAGACTAATTTTTTTGATAAGAATTATGGTTTTAGTTAGGATAATCTTAAATAAATAAGCTTTGAATTGAGAAAATCTAATATAATATATTAATAATTAAGGGTGAACCAAGATAGAATGGAATAGAAGGTATATTAATTATTAGGCTGGGGCGATCATTAATATGATTAGCCATGCCTAAGTCCTGGATTGAATGATTCAACATATTTTACATTATAGGGCTAATTTTTTAAGCTAAAAGACCTATCAGACAATTCATCCATAGAAGAAATCTATTTTGATAATTTCTTACCATCCAAGCCTAAACTTTGGGAGATTATGAAAAGCTGTAATTTAATTAGTGTTGTTGATAAGACCGTGCGAGAATGTGATAAGTAATCTATAAAATAAAAAGCCACGAATCTAGCTCAAACATGGGTTAATAGTAGTTGGGATATATTTCGTAGGGGTGTAAGAAATATTAATGAAACTGTAAAAGATTCTTATACTAAATTAATGGTTGATTTTGTAGTGAACGAGTTATAGAAAGAATTCGAGTAAATAGTTCCTGAATAATAAACAGTAATAGAAGAAAAAAAAACTGAGATAGCTATAATAGATATAACTTAAAAAATATCTGGTCTTGAGATCAGGACAAACACTTGTAAAATTGCTGTAAATTGGGATTAGATATCAGAGTAATCATTTGATTGGATAGAGAGGGCTCTTATAGCAGATAATTAAATCTAGATACTTAGTAGATTCAATGAGAGGAAAAAGTAAATCATAGATGCACTGAATTAAGATAGAATTTTAAAAAATGGTAGGATTAGAGTATCAAATGTTAGAAAATTAAGAACAGATAACCTAAAAAATTTATTTGGACTCGATGGTCATGGAAGTTTTATTTATTCGATGGTAATATTAACGGTTCAATATCATTAAGTATATAGAAGGGCAATGTATGATATAGTTGAAAATACCTATATAAAGCCTTATGAGATACTTTAAACAAAATCCTAAAATTCAACAGAATAGAACTTGTCTTATTTAAATTATAATAATTCTGATGTGCCTGAGCATGCTATCAAAGAATATGAATAAAGCTAATAATAATTTAAATAGAACTAATTGATTTAAGAGTTTAGGGGTGCATCCAATATTGCTCAAGAATATATTGGTGATGATAATGATGGTGATGTAGAATGTAAAATAGATGAAGTTAATATGCCATCATAAAATTAAGTTTAATAGATACTTTAATAGGATTTTGATTATATTCATAGTGATGATATCTAAAATTTAGAGGTATAAAAAATATAAAAACTCATGTAAAAATATCTGGGAATGGGATTTGATAATGAATAGGCTAAGTTATAGGCCTAAATTGAGTTGGGGGGTGAGTATATAACTGATATTGAAGTCGATCTATTGATTGGATAAAATATTATTAAAAAAGATCGTTACAATTAACTCAAAATAATGGTAAAATATGAAAATATTTTTATGGATTTGGCTAAAGCTTTAGTTTTAAATGCTTCATCTATTTTTGGGTTCGTTCGTATTTATAAATACCTCAGAGCAAAATTAACAATTACCTAAGATTTTGAAGGAATGCACGAAATACCTGCAAGCGGCGATTTGATTAATAGTATTACAAATGACATTAACAAAACAATCTTAGATTAGGTATTATCTGTTAATCTTGTAACGCTCCCTAAATTTATAGGATCTTAGGCTGAAATCAAGCAAGCACTTAAGAATATTCCAATTGGAATTTTATAAATCTAAAATGGTATTGATTAAGCATAAGATATTTAATAAAAATTTGATAAAGCTAAATCGAAATCAAAAAATTCTAAAAGTAAAAAAAACAAATAAAAAAAAGAGACCAAATCAAAGAAAGCGATTAGCGAATAATAAGTATTAGATGATCTTTCTAAATGTATTAATTAATATATTGGAATTCTAGAGCAGTAAAGATAAAAAGACGATTATGAAATTCAAGATCCCTAATTTATTTACAAAAGACTAGACGAAGCAATGACAGAGTAAATTATTGCTTCAGAGAAAGATAAGAAAATGCTTACTTTAATTGAATAGGCATAGTGGATTCCAATCTGGAGAAATATCTAAGATAATCAATGCTTCTTTATACCCTAAATTTAAGAGAGAGCCAATACTTCGATTGGCTGGATCATCATCGGTATCGGTCTTTTATAGGTAGCGGCTGGGGTTGCCATAGGAGTTTTTTGTGGATGGACAGGGGTTGGATTATTTATTGCTGAATAGCTTATTTCAGAGGGCGTTTCTGATTTAGTATATGCTGGAACCGCTTTAATTACTGGAGAGGGCTTAAATTGGAGGGATTATAAGGAGCATAAAATTGAAAGCATAAAATTAACAGCATTAACAGCAGGTGTATTCGGAGGACTAAAGGCATTAAAATACTTAAAATATGCAAAATATGGTTCAAAAGCTAAGGTTTTAGGTAAGCTCGGTTTTAAAAAATAATCACTCAAAGCCCTCAAAGTAGTAGGAGAAGAAGTTCTTCAACAAACTCTCATCACATAAGCGTTTGATAAAGGGTCAGAACTTATTCTATCTCAGTTAACCAACACCATCAACGTATATATTGATGGAATTATCGGTTAGACAATGCGAGATTTCAAAGATGAAAAAAAAGTTAAAAAAGTAATTCACTGTTTAATTAGGGCCTCATCTCATTCTATAGGTATATAATAAATGTAAAATAAATTGAGTGATATAGTTTACTAAGTATAAAAAGAGACTAATTATAATGAATGGTTAGGGGAAACTATAACGGATTCAGCTAATTCGATTGTAGAAGGTATATCTTCTGCTAGTAAAAGTAATAAATTAAAATACTTGAATTATGCTAACTATGGGGTATAATATGGTGTATAGGCTGTTAACTTAAATAAAATAATTGATAAGTTTGGTTAGGTTAAAAGCGGGATTGATGAATTTATGGAATCGTTCACTGAGGAATATGAGAAAATAGAAGATTTGACCGAATAATAAAAATAGGATATGAGTTCTATGGAAAAGTAAATTTAGAATTTAATTTCATAGCCTATGGATTATATGAGGGGAAAAGTCGAAGATGAGCTAGTGAATTAAGTTTATAAGGCTTATGAGCAAATATATTAATTTTTTGAAAGGGAGTTAACATAAACATTTAAAAATTAAGCTCATAAAATTATACATAATATCATCAAAACTGGAGTTTAGTGGGCGGGATAAAAATTTATTGATAGATCTAAGGATCAACTGAAAGCCAAATTAGGAGCAATATATGGAAAAAAAAACAAAAATGGTATAAATCATTTACATAATTCAGAAACAATTGAAAATCATAAACAACAAGATTTAACTACAAAAAACCATTAAAATATTTTTGATAGCAACACTCAAATTTAAAAGGGCTTATCTAATTGCAAAGACGCAAAACACTATGCAGACCTAATCAACAAAACTAATGCTGAGCCACCTGTTCCAGTTACTCTTAAAGCTCTAAGTACTATTATTGGCGCTCCCGTTATGTTGATAGATAAAAGAGACCCCTAAAATAAAAAATATAATGATCCAAATGTTATTAAGCTACAAATAGAAAAACTAAATGATAATTCGATCGCAATTTAGATCAATGGATAGCATATTAGAATTAATGAATAAAATGCATTAATTTAAGCAGTTTGCTTATAAAAAGGATATGATTTAAATGAGCCAAAGACCATAAAACTTATTTCTGAATTGAGAAACTAAATTTCTAAATAATGTTTAATTGACCCTTATATTAAAAATCACATAGAAAAAGGCACTAATTTAACACTAGGTTATACTTTTTAGCTAAAAGACTTGAATATTTAATACAACCCTAGAAAACAAGCTATTGTAAATAATGAAGGTCAGGGAAATATTAGAAAACAACATTAAGATGAATTTAATACAGCAGATATCAATAATAAAAAATAAAAATACGATGAATATGATGGGATTGATAGAAAAAAAAACGATGATGGAAATAATAATATGAAAAAATATTAAGATCAGGCTGATGGTGTTGAGGGAAAAAAATAGTAGGGTGAAATAGATGCTAATAACACAAAGAAACAATAAGATTAATTAGATGATCATATGGATGATAAAAAAAAATAGTAAGGTGATGTTGATGAAAGAATAAAGTAATAGGATGTTTTAGATGACGACATAGGCAAAAAGAAAAAATACGACGAAAATGATGGTCCCGATGGAAAAAAGCATGAGTTGGAATTAGATGAATAGTAAAGAAAGAAACAACTTGATAATATTGATTAGAATGATAAGAAAAAACATGATTTTAATAGAGGCATTAGTTTAAATAAAAATAAGCATCCTTTAGAGAAAAAGAAGACTCTCAAAGAAACTAAAAAAGAAAAACAAAAAGATTAGCAAAATAAAGATACGATAAAATAGAAGAAAAAAAAGAAAAGAGATGAATCTAAATAATAGAATTAAGGATAGGAGTAATAGGAAAATAGTACAATAAGAGGATGTTTTTAGAAGGCTTAAGAAAAGATAAGTGGGTTTATTAAATGGATTTGTGAGGGATCTGCTCATGTTATATATTGGCTTATAGTAAAACTATGTATCTGCTGTTTTTTTGGTTTATGTCCTGCAGTAGCAGTTATAGAAACATTTATTAAAAAAATATTCAAATATTTAGAAAAAGCAATAACATATCTATGTCTAGGTTGTTGTTGCTGTTATTGTCTATTAGGAGATCCAAAAAAGAAAAAAGATTAAAAAGATCCATAATAATCTAGACAATATGGGCACCAAGCTCTTATTGAGACCAAATAACATGAGTTGGCAAATAGAGACATATAAATATATGCAGCAATGGATAAAAATAAAAATTAAAATATTTGTACCATATGTAATTAGAAATAATGCATCTGCTCAGTTGTATCCTCTGAAAATATGAGTAATATATAAGTATCAGATGATATAAATATCAGCCAATCAATCAACATTGAATAAAATACTGATCAAATTCCAAACAAAGGATGCTTCAATAAATTATAAGACATATTTACATCTTGCTTCTCCCAAACTTCCAAAAATAATTTATAAGAATCAGAGCACCTATAAAGTTAAGATTTTGAAATACAAATACCTAACGGATAACTAAATATATAATAGAACAATGACTACTAATAATTTAATGATGAATAATGAAAATAAATATTAAATGAATGATATAGATATTGATTTACATATATGACATATAAAACTTGAATTGATAAATATAAAATTTTATTCGATGAATTTTTTGATCAGTAATATATCTAATTCAAATTTTAAAAAATTCAAGAAATTTTATCCAGTTGGAGTTTTAGTTAGTAAAACGTAATTTATTGTTATTTTTATAAAATTATGTTCTGTAATGAAATTACGAGTACACAAAGATATTTTTAAAAATTATTCATTTTTAAATATTGTGTATTAAATAAATTTTAATAGTTAAATTACAATTATTGAAAAGAAATATTTATTGATTAAATTTTAACAAAAATACAAAAATAAAAAAAATATTTAAAATTATTTAAAATTTTTTCCAGAACTTCTTTATTGAAAATTAGTATCGATCAAATATTAGGGCTTTTTATAATATATATTTTATATTTAATAAATGTTTAATAATTTACACTTAAACTTATTATTAATTTAGAGCGCAAAATATTGGTAAGAATATTTAGGCCTCCTCTGAATTCAATAAATAATCCACGTTCCTTAAATTTAAATACGGATAATAATTTTCATGTATTTTTATGTATGGATTTCGCTTATTTTTTTCGAATATTACATTACCATATCTTTTTTGAACCAATATAGGCGGAACCTCATTGTCTTCCTCATCGTTCAAATTAACCTAAATATCTTTTTTTCTGTAAGGGGCATAGCCGTAACTTGCACGATTTATTGTACTATATAATAGAAACATATAAATATTTATTAAAAAAAATACTCCAATAATAATATGGGTTCAATAA
>Ga0102912_1000098_pt1 | contig 11928 bp, 9 predicted proteins | sample Colrivmeta1560A3_FD_78499 | JGI IMG/M metagenome (GOLD analysis project Ga0102912, IMG submission 78499) | Estuarine microbial communities from the Columbia River estuary - metaG 1560A-3 | ecosystem: Environmental > Aquatic > Marine > Intertidal zone > Estuary | place: USA: Columbia River Estuary...
AATATACAGTTTAAAAGTGCTATCCTCCACACAATTTAATATTTAATGCATTTTTTCAAACTCCTATTTCAAATATCAAAGTTGTTATAGTTGGTCAAGATCCTTATATAAATGAAGGCGAGGCTATGGGTTTGTGCTTTTCTGTACCTGATGGCATGAAGGTACCGCCTAGCTTAGTTAATATTTTTAAAAATTTACAATCCACAATAACCGGATTTAAAATACCTAAGAATGGGAACTTAACTAAATGGGCAGTTTAGGGTATATTGAAATTGAAATAAAATATAACATTTTAGGTGTATTTTTACTAAATGCTGTATTAACTGTTGAGGCCAAAAAATCTAATTCTCATAAAGATTGCGGGTGGGCAAGTTTTACTGATGAAGTTATATAGGTCATTAATAATCAATGTCAAGGAGTCGTATTTTTACTATGGGGTAAACCAGCATAGTTAAAAGCCAAAAAAGTAGATAGAAAAAAGTTTAAATATTATTTAATCAATAAAAAAAAATAATCAGACATTTCATTCTTGAAACATCGCATCCGTCTCCATTATCTGCTCATAATGGTTTTTCAACATCAAAACACTTCATAGAATGTAATGAGATATTATAAAAAACTGGTAAACAGCCGATCGATTGGAATTTATGAATCTTTCATGAAAATTATTTAATTATCATTGATGAAATAAAAAAATTAAATTTAAAAAATTATTTATCAATAATATTAAATTTATTTCCCTAATAGCAGAAAAGAAAAATGATAAGAAATAAAATTATGATTAATAATTTGATAATGATTGTTTCTTAAATTAATTAATATCTAATAAATAGGTTTATTTGTTTATATTTTGTAATGAGCTTTGTTTTCGTTATAGTAAAAAGATTGATTAAAATTCATTGGTACTAATCCTATATTAGTTTAATTGATTACTGCGACTGAGATCCGTCCATCAATATTATCGATCCTTATGATAAATCATTATCTTAATTTTTATTATCTTCATCAAATTTTATGATAACTTTTTCATTTATGTCCTAATTTACCTTTTATTTTGCTTATCAGGAAATTATACAAAAATTTTAAATATTACCATATTTTTTGAGTAAATCTAAACTATTAATCGAAGTATTACTTTATTCATTTTCTTCTTCTTTAATATCAAGATCATTTAATATTTTATTATTAATATTTATTTCTTGTATGTCAGTTAACATTTTATTCTTTGATTCTTCTTCGTCCTCGGCCGTACGAGATTTCATAGATTTATCTGATTATGAATCATATTTTGAGTTTTTAATTTTTGGTTTTTTGTGATTCAATTTTTCAACTTTTTCCTTGAGTTCAATGATGTTCTTTTGTAATTTATTAATTTCGGTTTAATGTTTGTTCATTTATTTTTCTAATTGTGAAGTCAAAAATTAAACTTTTTTCTTTGAAAAATCATTGAAATTATATAAAAATAACTTTCGATGTAGTTTCCTCTTTACTTACGTCTACATTAAGAATTTCATAAATCTATTACAAATCAGGTCTGGGTGTTAATTCGGTGAAGTGGCAAGCAGCTCTGATTGAAAGTTTTTTAACCTCTGTTTCTTGAAGGCTCAAAAGTTTTTTATATTTTTTTTATTATTCGTTGGCTAATCTTGTTATTCATAATAATATTAAAATCAATTATACTTTAATGAATAAAAACAAATTGAAAATTAATTTTTTACAAGATCTAAAACGTTTTCTGTTTTTCCTAATTTAGAACTAAGTTACTAAATATTTTCACCCATTCTTATTATATCATGCCCTTAATCGTGTAATTTATTTTCATACTAAGCCACTAAAGAGAATTTTTCTGTTTGATATTCATCGGATAATTTGAAAAGATTTTCTTTTAAATTTTAAACTTAGAGGTTTTGATTCTGTAATTCATTTTCCTTTGACAAAATTTAATCTTTTTGTTACATATTTAATAATTTTATTAAAAACTTTATAATTTATTTTCATTTTCCAATCTCTTCTAAATCTCATTATCTATTTATATCTATAATTATTTAATCATTTCATGTTGCTATTGATCTTTCTCTCCTGCAATTTTTAGAATTTTTTCGATTTCCTTATTTTAGTTCGATGATAATTCTTTATGAATTTATTCCATTCGATCAAGCTCCTTCTGTAATAAATCACAGGCATCCTTATAGCTGACATATTTAATTTAGCCATATATGAATATAAATTCACTTTATAATTGTTCAATTGTGTCAATAATGACAGGTAGAGAAGTTATGATATACTAGCTTAGCTTATAAAGTTAAAAATAACATCAATGGATAAATATTACCTCTTTATATAAAAATTTAATATAAATTTATATTCGACCATCATCATCACACAATTTCGACCATATTTTCATCAACAACTCGATTTTATCCTGATTGCCATCAGAGTCAATATTTCTCATATTTTGATATTTATACATTAATTCATGTATTTCAAATATATTGTCTATGGTTGCTTATTTTTTTTATTTAAGTGGCGAGAGTTTATTCATTTTTTGTTAAGATTAATTAATAATTGAATTTTATGATATCTAAAGTATATCGTTTGGTATTTTATTGATTTTATTTTATTAAATTGAGTTTTTATATTAATATTTTGTGATTTCTTTCCTATTTTAGGATTGATTTAACCCTATTATACTGCTATCATCAAATTATATGGGTGATTATCTCCTATTATTACCATTCAAATCTGGTAGACTCCCTGCTTCGTTATTAACCCTTAAATTAATCATTAAAATAATAAATACGATCTATCGTTTTCTTCGTTGATATTAAATAGTGATTTGAAATCTTTCTGTGTTACATTGTTTGGGAAGTTTATTTTTATTGGACTTTTTGGTTCAACTATTTTTGCATAAGATTATGAGAATTTATATTTTGTGCTAATCACTTTATTATTCACTGACTTGTCCATAATTTATATATAAGGAAAAAAAAGTTTTTTCTTAAATCAAAATTTATAATATTTAAATTTAGTATTTTTCAACTAATAATTAAAATATTTTATTTTAAATGAATTAACAATTCATTAACGGTATCTAGTACAAATATTAGGATTCACCTGATTTTCTCGATATAAAATACTCTGATGATTCGGGTTTTAAAATTTTCTTCAATATTTCTAATTAATATTTAAGAATTAAATACTCCAATTGAATTAAATGAGGAAATAGATTTTCGGATAGAAATTGAGAAAAAATTTAATATATCAAGAGTTAATAAAACATATTTATTCCCTCGAATAACATTTGTATATTCCGAAGAATCCGAAACTGAAAGTTTAATTGAATTAAGATAAAATGATGTATACGATTTAAGATAATAAAGATAAAAGGCTCCTATAGTCATTGAAAAATAAAGTAAAAATAAATTATAGATATAGTTTATTTTTTTTTTATTCTAAAAATATTATCAATTGCTTAACAGAATTTGATAAATGTAAAGCAACTGTGTCGATGGAATTTTAGGATGGTGCTTAGGACTAATACGATATCAAAAATAAACGACTCAAAACAGAAGGCAATGAAAAATGGGATAATAGGGGAAATTAAAATTAAATTGATTTTCATATTTTTCAATAGGATCATACCAATGATTTTATTTCCTTTGATAATATCTATAATAAATAAGGTGAAATGACATAGAATATTCAGAATTAATAATAAAAAAAAAATTTAATCCATAAGAAATAAGGAAAATAATATGATCGATAAAATACAGATTATTAAAATTTATTGGATGATCTACAAAAGAAACTATACACAGTGAATTCACGTGAAGAACCACGAACTATAGATTTTACAAAAAAAAGTACATATAATATTTATTAAAAAAAAATATACCTCTAGATCAATCAAAGAAGATTTCAGATGCATCAAATAGAAGCAATAATAGGATCAGTTTAAAACGTACAAGCTCCAATAGTAAAGGATAATAATCAATGATATTTAATAACTCCAAAGAAAGGCCAATAAAAACTACCTAGGCAAGATATGACACATCAGAATTCAATGATTATGATGCCAAAAATATATATACAAATAGTAGTATTAATCAAGAAAATACTTTTGCTTTGAAGAAGAAAAGGTTTAGTTAAATAAATATAAAAGATTTATATTATTTCAATAATAGTAACTAGATGAGCAGATTAATGAACACAGAGATTACACCATTGATGACAAAAGGTTCATCGGGGAAAAAAAAATCAGCAGAATAAAGGTTAAATGAAATGAGTAAAGTTTACATGAAATCAAATATTAATTCTGTAGTCTGCTAAAAGCAAAGATCTAAGATTTAAATCTAGAAAAGACCCAACAGCATTAATAATCACAATCAAAATAATAATAATAATGTTAATAATAATAATAATAATAATAATAATAATAATAATAATAATAATAATAATAATAATAATAATAATAATAATAATTATAATAATAATGATAATAACAATCTAATAATTTAAAATAATAAAGCCAGTGAAACAAGCTTAACACAAGAATACTTACTAAAAATACTTTGTTAATAAAAATAAAAAGGATAATCATAGGGAGTTAGAACAATACCGAAATCTAATCAAACAAATACATCAGTATAAAATCCTGTTTTCAATGTTAGTAACAGTAATATAAATTTAAGTTTGAATTTTGGTGGAGTGAAGCGACCATAATTACTGCAGTAAACTATGTTAGTTGCTGAACTTCTAAAGGGTTCAAGGTAAGAGAATAGAAGTAAAGAAAATGAGAGTCATTAGTAAAGATAACATTCAAAATAATAATACGAATTTTCATAACAATAATAATCATAATCATAATATTAAAAGTAATAGTAATACTAAAAATCTCAATAAGAAAGAGGCCAGGCTGATAAATAATAAATAAAATTATTGGAAAATTAGATGATAAAAAATAATAAGAATAAAATGATGAATAATATCAATAATAATAATAATAATAATAAAAATAATAATAATTAAAATAATAATAAGAAAATAAATAAATCAAGTTAAGGAGCCACATCTTCTTGGAGATGTTAAACAGATCCTGATGATAATACCGATGGTAGAGTGAAAATAAGGCCTAAAACAGTAGTATGTAAATAAGAAACAGATGAATTTAGTAGTATATAGCAATTGCTGGTTAAAAAGGGTGAATAATTTTAACAAAGGAAAAGTATATAATAGATTAGAAGTAAAGGAAAAAATGAAAAGAATATTTTAATGAATAAATATAAGGGTTTATAGATAATCGTGGACCCAGAGTGATAATGAATTAATGTTTCATGAAAATCTTTTATTTGAAAATAACATAATTAATTTTAAAAGAATTAAAACACTTAAATTATATAATGAATATAATTAAAATAACTGATAATCAATTAAAATATGATCATATACCCTTAGATGCCGTTTGTGCCATTTCTTGTATTTTTTTCTGGTTTTCTGGATTTAGTTGGCCGTATATTGTATTCCAATTTTATTTGACTAAATCAATTTATTCAAAGGCACTGAGTGCTTTGAGTATTTTTGAGTCGGTTTCTGTATCTGATTTTTTTGTGTTGTAAACTTCTACAAATATTTTTAAAACCTATAATTGATTTTAATTGATTAAATAAAATTTAAATTACTTAAGCGGCATTTTCAAGTTTATTAGCAATAACTTGGACACCGTTGGTTTATATTAATTCGGCTAAGAATGAATGTTGTATTCTAGCCTCTGGTTTATCGAATTTTAGGGGTAGGAAGTAGAGCCATTAGTTTAAGGCGCCAGTTAATTCCAATCCGAGGGATTCGGGTTAGCTTTTAATTATTTTACCTAATGCTGCTATTGAGTTATCTCTACAATTTCCATATACTTTATCGTTATCATTTTCGGTCTTCTGAATTTATAATGATTTAGCTATGGCTTCAATAAGCTTACCTGCGAATTGAGGATAGAATTCTTTTGGTGTATTTAATGCTAAAATACCAATACCATATGTAGCAGCTTACCTAACAAATAGTACTTTATCAAGAGCGTAAAGTGCTAATGCATTTGCTAGATCACCGAATTTTGCACCAGCAATATTATAACCTAAATGTTCAATAATATCATCAATAAGGAATATGCCGAATTAGTGCATTTTAGGGGTTAAATTTGGGTCTAGTACTTTGGGTAGTACTTATGTATAGATTAGCTCACATAAGGGTGCTACTTATTATGAATGTGTCTTGAATAGTATTCCTATAAATTCAGCTATTTTTACATGTAGTTCTTCTTCAGTTTCGTTTTCCTCCTTGATCATACTCTACTCATCTTCATCGCAGTCTTCGTCCTTAATTATATTTTCATTTTCAGCTTTACGTTGATCACTTTCAAATAATAATTTAATGACCTTATCAGATAATTCATTGAGTTCTTGGGGTGTCATAAAATTAACTGAAACAGTATCGATTATCTCTTTCATGCAATCTACCTAATCGATGATAACTTCTGGATCAAATTCCTTTTACGCTGATTCTAACAATACTCCTAAGAAATATTTAGCCCCTTATATTAATGGAGCATTCAATCCTGTGCTCTTAACATTTTAATTAACATTTTATACTAATGAAACTAAGCATCTAGCAGCAGCTCTTCTAATCGACTCATCGGTTGTGAAACTACATAATGGTACTATTAATTGGGTACAGGTATCAAAGTATGGGAAAAACAATTCTTTCAATTCCTCAATAAATACAGATAACATATTTATAGCTATTTCAGCCTCCTCATTATCATATGTGTGATAAGTGTCACCTTATGCTCCTTATTCTGTATCAAAAACAACTTTAACTAATTTGAATAGTGATGGAACTATACGATTAAGATATGGCCCAAGTAGATCAGGGCATACAAGGCACAATCTTTACCAGCCAGAAAGCACGTAGCTTTTTTATGGATCTACTGTTTCAAATGTACCCTCTTATACCAACAATAGCATATTAATGGTGGCATCAAGATATGGTGCAAAAACATCTTTCTTAACAGCATTTGCAATTAATGTAATTGCTTCAATAGTTTATCCTTTTAATTATTTGTATTCTTTCTTTGAATGTTATTCAAATGTGGAGAATAAAATTGGCATTATAGCAGAGACATATGGAACAAAATCTTATTATGATGCTTCAGCCGATGCAGCCAATACACTCATTGCATTTTCTTTTACAATTGAAATTCCATTTTATAAGAACTAAATGCTGATTGTAATTAATTATTCAAGGTATCCTTTGAATCCTTTTTCTGTACCCTCTACGAAATTAGTTAGACATGCTAGAATATGTGAAACTACTCTTGGAACATCGTCTGTTTGTAATCTCAATATCATAGCTGGTAATATTGAATTTAAAAAAGATTCCTGGAATTTAGGTTTCATATCATCAGCTATCTGACCAATTGCATGACATACAGCATATCTAATCATAGGATTTCCATCATTAAGCATACCCATTACTTTATCTACAATAGGTCTAATTTCATCTATTTCTTCAATATACTCACCGACCTAAGATAGAGCCATTATTGCGGCATATTTATATCTCCAATCTTGGTGCTAGAATAATTGCTAGACAATTTAAGATAAAATTGGAAGCATTTCTTTTTCACCAATACACTCTATTAATCTATCTATCGAACTCATTCCAAATCTGGCTGTCTCACAATCTTCATCCTATTCGATATCATCATTGAATCCTTCGGCTGGCTTTTTCCATGAATCTGATATATCCTCAGATATTTAGATCATATGGAAGAAAACCATCTCCACTAATTATACTATTGTTGATTTTTCATTTTTAAATAACTTAGGTGATTTTTCACATAATATTAATAATGCTTCAGTACCAATACGCTTTACACCCTAGTCAATCTTCTTTTCTCTGAATATTTAACAAATACCATTGAAAAATACCAAGAAATGCTTACGCAAGAATTTATATTCAGATTCAACAATATCAGAAAATACTTCCAAAGCCTCTTCACCCAACTCCTCATTCTACAATAAGATTTCATATGTAGCCTATATCATCACTGGTACCAAATCCTCAAATAATTTATACTTTTTATACTCAGAACAAGTAACAAAATATCCAATAGCCTATAAATCAGCTGTTCTAATTCTAACATCCCCATTAAGTAATCCCTAATTAAATAGAGCACCTATATCAGCAGTATGTTTGTCGAACAATTCAATAGCGTATTAGAATAAATTACCTAAAATCTTTATAAATAATAATAAAAATAATAATAATAATATTAATAATACCTTAAATCCACATTCTATCAAGTCATTTCTTGGTGAGAGGAATAACTACCATAGTTATTATAACAAACCAGGCCATTGGTTCTTTGTCTCGTCTTCATATAGCGAGCCACCAACTTCTCCTATGCAATCACAAATTTGATTTCTTACGTTCTAGCTAGTTTCCTCTTGGAGTAGGACGAATAGTTAAGATTTTACATATTCTTGTACCTATGGATTAAGTTAAGGCCATACATTCTTGAAATTCTTTGGGGTGAATGTAGATGTACAGTTACGTAAATGTACGCTAGAGAACTATCTTATACTTAGATCTGGATGCTTACACAAATTCAAGAGAGAAGTAATGAATTCATTTGGGTAGGTATCCCTTAATTCTGAAAATTTGGTTTCGTTTACTCTTCTTTAATCATTGTTCTCACCTGAGCTCAAGATTAAATTAATCAAACTTACAATTTATTCGTCTTGAATCATAATTGAGGGGAAATATTTTTTTTTATTTTTAATTTTTTTAGTGATTTTTTTTTAAAATACAAATCTCAAATTTTAAAATTTTACTTTTTTAAAATTTTCCGCCACATATAAATTGACATAATTGGAATTAAATTTTCCATTTAATACAAGAAATAATTTTATCTTTTATTATTTTTTTTAATTTGTTTATTCATATATATTTTACCTCACTCATGAATTATTAAAATTAACTGCAATAATTAATTTGCGGAAGCAAAGGTTATGCATGGGGTATACCCGGCTCCGATCCTTAATGCTTAGTTTATAAATACGCTAGCAAATCACATTAGAATTATAGTTTAACTGAATAAATCGATCCCGAAAAACCCTATGCTGAATTATGGATGGGAATACATCCATCATTAAGTTCTAAATTCCTAAGCACAAATAAACCACTTTCAGAAGATAATTCAATAAATATCCCATTTTTATTCAAAGTTTTATCTGTAAACACAGCACTCTCTATACAGGCTCACCCAAACAAATAGTAAGCAATCATACTAAATTAAAATGATACAAAAAATTATCCGGATAATAACCATAAACCAGAAATGGCTATATCCCTAGGTGTTTTTGAAGCCCTTTCAGGTATTGCGCCCAAAGAACGCATCATAGAAAATTTCGAAAAGTATTTCATCTATTTTTAATGAAAATCTCAATATCATCATAAAATCAATCTAATCCATATATATTTACAAAAATATATATAGAAATAAAAGACTCATAGAATGCTTGGGTTAGGAATAATGGAATCAATTTAAATAAGATTAAAATGCTGATATAAAATAAATAATTATGAAAATTTTAAATTTCCATGATGATTAGTTGAAGTATATAATATAATGTTTAGAACTTCCTTTGAATTCTCCATGCAAATCAATATATGAGCTTTAATCTCAATATCCTAACGATGTTGGATTAATATTTGTATTATTATTGAATCATATAAAATTGGATTTGGGTGAAGCATTAATTATGGGAGCAGGCTAATTACATGCATATCTAAAAGGAAATTGTTTAGAATGTTAACTTAATAAATAAAATTATTTTTATATATATAGGTATGGCTAATTCGGATAATGTAGTCAGAGCTGGTTTTACTGAGAAATTCAAGGATAAATTTACACTCTGTGATATTATGGTATCAGAAATGTGTGATACATAAAAAGTAAAACCGGAAGTCAAATAATTTTAATCATATTCTATTAGTAGATATTTGACACCTTTCAAAGAGTTTTAATGTATAAAGATTTAAATCGAATCTAAAATTGAGGAATAGTAGATAAGTATCGAAAGATAAAGCATTCTTATATGTACAGAGGGGTATTTTTTTTTAATTATATTAATTGAAGAAAAATGATAGTAAAAGTAAATGATTAAATTTAAACTATAAGTATTGGTGATTGCTATTTAATAAGGGAAAATTCATAATTGTTATATTACTCAGATGAAGAAAGTGTTATATATATCTGTACATCTCAATGATTAAAATTTGTTATAAACCTAAATAAAAATAAAAATAATTAAAAAAATATAATATAATATAATATATTATAATGGATTAATATAGTCCAAATTAAATATAAACCTAAAAACCAAGTGAGTCATCAAAAAGATTTTTTACTTAATCATTATCGTCGAGATCTTCTTAAACAAAATTAGACAATTAAAAACCATCTTGGATGGATTAAAAATAATAATTAATAAACCATTTAAGAGTTGATACCGTAATACTTAACTATATTTTATCAATTTATTTATTCTAACAATATATAAAGGATTATAATTTATAAAGATCGATATCATCGAAAGATATTATATAAAATGATCAAGTTAAATTATTTAAGGATCGTTAGATGAGCGATAATGGGTTATAATAGAAATATGATGATCATAAAATATAATTACCTGTAAAAGTTAATTAAGATCAAAAGCATTTTTAAGTTAATCAATTTAAAACAATAAAAAATTAAAATAGTATGGATATTGTCAATAAAGATTAATTGATGCGTTGTAATATGGTAAGACAATTAATTGATGAAAAAGATTATAGTGGTAAATTACATGATGTAATATATAATAGTACATAACTATAGTATAATAATTTTGATCCTTCAATGTAATTACCATTATCATAATAATCAAGGGCTTTAAAGGATTTTTTTATAATTGATTCTAAATGTATAAATTAAATTAAGATACCTGACTCATTGACTAGGAACCAGGAAATCTATTAAAATTAGAAGGCTCCTTAATTAATTAAGTAAGATCGTAAACGTGATGATATAAACCTATTGAACGATTGGGTTTCCGAAAATATTGATAGGATTCTTAAATAAAAAAAAGATGAAAATGAGGACCTAATGAATTTAAAAATATTTGATCAACTATAATTTGTCTTTAGGAGTGCATTATAAGAATTTTGTAGGTAACTAGGTACAGAAATGAAATAGTATTCGTAATTTATAAATATGATATGGAAAATTAATGAAGATTTAACGAATTAAATCTTTTAATATTTGAAAAATAATTATTTTAAAAAAAATTTAAAAAATCTAAGAAAATTAAAATATTATCATAAAGAAAATTAAGAAAACATAGAAGTAAATAATTTTTAACTTATTAAAATAAATTAATTGATTCAATTAAAAAAAAATAGAGCAAAGATAAAATTTTAGAAGAAATTAAATAATAATTATCAGAATCAAAAAAAAATTTATTACAATTGAGTATAATAAACAGATATTCGAGAAAAAAAAATATAAAATAAGAATAGCGAGAATCATATTAAAATGCTTTGCTATAGAACTAGAGTTAAGAATTAATTGCTTTATAATTATCATATAATAAATTACAGGATATAATTCATACAATGGATTAAGATAACAAAATCAAGTTGCGAGAAAATTTTTAATTATATTAGCTAGAATAAGAAAAATTATAAATCAAAAATAATATTTTGCTAAAGTAAAAGATATTATTAATGAAGGAAAAATTCAAAAGCTCATCATATGAAAGTCTATAAGCATAATTAAAAGAAATAGATAAAAAGGAAAATTTTGATGTTCATGATGAAAAGTTAATTTCT
>Ga0102912_1000100_pt1 | contig 11875 bp, 1 predicted proteins | sample Colrivmeta1560A3_FD_78499 | JGI IMG/M metagenome (GOLD analysis project Ga0102912, IMG submission 78499) | Estuarine microbial communities from the Columbia River estuary - metaG 1560A-3 | ecosystem: Environmental > Aquatic > Marine > Intertidal zone > Estuary | place: USA: Columbia River Estuary...
ACAACAATTTCTTCGGCAGCAGCTAGGGTTTCTGGTGTATAAACGCCTTCATTAGCTTATGAAGTAAAGGTATCAACTAAAGTGGCAAAGGTTTCAGCTTATTCTTCTGTTAATGCATTGGTTAAATCTTCACTTGAAGTAACGGCATCTGTGAATGTTTAAACAGCCTCTTCAGCAGTAGTGATGGCATCATCAGCAGCAGCAACAGCATCATCAACTTATTAGAGTGCTTCTTAAACAGATTCAATAGCAGCAATAACTGTTTCATTAGTAACACCAAATCCGAAAGATTATCCTTCCTCTGTGGTTTATTATTCTTCTTCTGAAATACCATTGGCAGCATTTTAGGCTGTTGTAGCAGCAGTAGCAGCTTATTCAGCGACCTCTTAAGCCTATTCAGCAGCCTCAGCAGCTTATTCAGCGGCATCAGTAGCTTATTCAGCGGCAACTTAAGCTTGTTCAGCAGCTTCATTGGCAGCTTCAGCAGCTTGACTTGCTTCAGCGGCTTGGTCAGCAAGAATATCGGCTTATAAACTAGCAGATTAGAGAGCTTCAGCGGCGGCTTAATTACCTGTAGTAGCTTCGGCAATCAATTCAGAAACCTATTGGGAAGCAACTTCTTCTTATTATTAAAGTTATTCTGCGATAGCTTAGGTGGATTCAGCGAATTCAGTAAGAACTTCGGCTGTTTCTTAAGCAGCTTCTGCCTATTATTATAGATTTTCAGCATATACTGCAGCTTCTTCTGCGGCATGAGCAGTTTCTTCAGCATATACAGCAGCATCAACTGCGGCTTATTCTAATTATTCTTACTCGATTTTTTCATTTTCAGCAATAATGAGTACATTAGCAGCAGCAATAGCTTCTTCAGCCCATACTTTAGCATCTTCAAGGGATTCATTTGCTTCTTCAGCAGCAACTGCAGCTTATGCGGCAACATTTTCTAATTAATCAGCTAAATCTGAGGCTTATTGAGCGGCTTCTGTAGCTTCTTGAGCAGCAACGGCAGCTTCATTAGCTTATTCAGCTAATTGATTAGCCTAAACACTGGCACCAGAAAGTTAAGAGATAGCAGTTGCATCACCTTATCCAACTTAAGTAATAAGTTAAGCAAGAGTTACCTCCGCGAGTTATGATTCGACTTATAATTGTGTAGCAATTTCATTGGCAGCTTCTGCGACAGCTTAAAGCTCTTAAGCATATTATCTAGCAGCAATAGCTTCTTCAGCTGCATTTTAGGCAACGGTGTTTAGTTCAGTTGATTCATTATAAAGTTATTAAGCAACAATGATAGATTCTTCAGCATTAGCTAATGTTAATTAATAGTGAGCTTCTTCTGCAAGATCTATGGCAACTTCGAGAGCTTCTTGAGCGGTCACTACAGCAGTTTGAGCTTCTTCGGCAGCTAATGTGGCTGATACAGCAGCTTCTTAGGCTTATTAATATTACTCAACTGCAGCGTCAGCTTATTATTAAATTTATGCAGCCTATTCATCAGCAGCAACTAAAGAGTCTAAAGCTAAATCGTCACCAACAGCAGCTTATTCAAGTAGAGCATCAACTTATTCAGCAGCATCATTAGCTTATTAGGTAAGTTAAACAGCAATTTCTTCAGCACACACAGCAAATCCTTAGTAGCTATTTGCTGTTTGTTGAGCCTAATCAGCTTATCCGGTAAGTTAGATAATTTGTGATTCAAGAAGTGTAACTTAATCATCTAATTCTAAAACTTCTTCTTTAATTTCGAAGAAGTGATCCCATCCTTACCAAGTTCCAGCTCCGTTGAGTCCAGCAATCAAACTTGGGAACTCTAATCCGGATTCTTCAGTTTATTATTCTTCAGAAACGAAATCCAAATATTGGTTTCCAGCACCACCTTTATGTCCTAGACGAACCAGACTACCATCATCATCAGCATTACAATTTGAATTAAGTGTATTAACATCATTAATTTTATTTAAGAAATCAGCATCAGTTGCTGGTGAAGCTTAGCATTAAGCGTTAAGATTAGTTAATTATGAAACGAAGTCATTAACTAATTAGAGGACAGTTTCACAGCACTATTAATTTTATTCTTAATCTTTAAAAATTGATAAATATATATATATATATATAAATAAATTACTTGATGAACTAAGGCTAGTGAGTTAAGCTAAGATCTCATTGAGTTATGATTCACCAATCTTGCTTTATGATTTTGGAAGTTCTAATAAGGAAAGTTTCTTTTCAATCATAGTTTACACATCACTTAACTGTAAAAGAACAGTTTAGTGTGACTTGAGTTTTTGATTGGTTTAGATGAGGAATATCTCTACTTATTTGAGTGTTTTTATGTCATTGGGGATTAGAGCCTTATTTGCAAGAACACCTTACCATTATTATAGATTAGATGTCATTTAAATTAATTCAGCCTATGGGGTAGCACATGAGAGTTTTGAAACATCAATGTTTGTTACTTCAGCAAGACTTGAAGATAATAATCCTGTTGATGTAGAAGCTTAATTTTATATAGCTATAGAGTTCAAATTATATATTTAAAAATTATTTATTACCTAATGAGGTTGATAAACCACAAACTAAAAGAGTTATGAGCAATGTATTTTTCATCATTGGAATAAAAAAATGATTTTTTAATTTTTATATAGGATTTTAATTTTCACTTATGAGTTAAAAACCCAAAAAATATTTTGAAAAAACGGTAAAAATTGAAAAAACTAAATTGATATAGTAAAATAAAAAATATTGATCAAAAATAACGTAATTAATTTATTCATGATTAACAAAACCAAAAACAAAAAACAGGTTTTTCTTTAATTTGTCTAAATATTTAATATTTATTTGTGATTCATCCCAATCAAATTGAAAAAATTATCCTTGATGTAACTTGTATGAGATACTTAATGGTTGTTGAAAATAAAGTATAAAAAAAATATTATATGATCAGATATATGATGTCGAGTATTTTCAAATCTTTTAGAAATCAAACAATGAGAAAATAAAAAAAATCAACAATTTAATATTTTTATATATAGATAATTTATCTTAAAATAATTATTAATCTATCTCACATTCTATTTCTACCATTGAAAATCAAAGATTACATTGGATGTTTGTTTTCACTTAATTATATGAATTGATTTGATTCTTCTAATAAAAAATATTTTAATTTTAATATAATATACCTGCAGCAACATCTAAACAATAGCATTATCTTCTTGTTGAACCAGTTTAAACTCCATTAATTTATTATTGTAAGAACTCACTGACCTTTGACAGGACATCAGATGCATTTTAATTAGTAATTTAAGTGAAATTTTAGCATTCGGAATTAGAATCTTCTTCTTCCTCTTCCTCTTCACTCTCCTCTGAATATCCAAAATATAAGTTCTATACATCTCTTTGGGTATCAAATGCACTTCTAACTAAGTCTAACACTTCATCTGCTTAATCAGTTGCTTTATTTAAAAGAGCAAGTTTCTATTCAGCTGTCAATTTATCTTCACATACTACATCATCTTAGTTGTCGATTGTTTCTTAAACAATTTATGCTTAGTTGGTAAGGAATTATACTATCTCTTTGGCAGCATAAACTGTGTCCTCTGATGTAATAGATTGACGGGAAGCAGATTAGAAGTTATTGAATAATTCAATGAATTCTTCACTAGTTGCTAGATCAGATTCGCTAGAAACTAATGTATTGTAATAGTATACTGTAAATGATGCTATGGCTTCGCTTGCAACTCTAGCAGCATCTTAAGCTGTCACACTTGCTTCATAAAGATCACTAAATCTTTCAACCAAATCTTGAGCATTTTCATTAGCTTATTGTGAAGCCTCTAATATCTCTAAAACTTCATTTAGGGTCTATTCAGCTTTATTAGCTGATACTTATTATTCGTTTGCTGCTAAAAGTTAGTTATAGAAAGCCAAAGCTTCATCATAAGCAATATGTGCATATGGAGAATCACTTTCTTTTTAGATATCCTCGAAAAATCTGACGATCTCATAAGCATCTGTAAGAGATTATGCAGTTATTTATTCGGCTGAGTCCTTATCGAACTATTCCCATAATTATGCATATGTTAAGCCATTAACTGGATCTCTATATGAAAATACTTATGTTGTAATGAATTCATAAAATTCTGCTGCTCTTTCCTATGCTTGTAAGAAGGCTTAATAGGCCTCTTCACTTAGTTCTTCGAAATAATAAAAGTTATCATCATAATCATTTTAAGCTTAATTCAAGTCTTATTGAGTCTCTTCAACCAATTATAGAGCCTCTTGTAAAGCCTTTTGAATTTCAGCAATTTAGGTATTTTCATTGTTGTAGTAGGCTTCATAAAGTGCGGCTTAGGCTTCATATAAATTTTCTTATGCTTCATTAGCTTCTCCTTATAAATCACTTGCTGACAATAGTTAATTATAGAAATCTAATGCTTCATCAAGAGCTATGGCTGCATATGGAGAATCTGTATCTTTTTAGAAATCCTAGAAAAAATTAACTATTTCATAAGCATCTAACAATGATTATTTGGTTATGGAATTTTATGAGTCCTTATCAAATTGTTCCATTAATTAAACATAAGTTAAACCATTGACTGGGTCTTACTATGAAAATACTTTATTAGTAACGAATTCGAAGAACTTAGCAGCTTATTCTTAGGCATCCAAGAATGCTTAATAAGCCTCAGCATCAAGCTCCTCAAAATCAAAGTTTGCATCATCAAATTTTGTCACTTGTTAAGCAATATTTTGACTTTCTGAATGAGGAACATAATATTAATGAGTTGATTCACTTGGGGCTGGGAAATATTCACCTTCTTAATCATTTTCTTATTCTTCTTCAAAAGTTTAAATATTTTCGTTATTGTTTTCATTTGAACCTTAATTTTCATTAGAATTTGTAACTGAATTTTCATTAGTTGAATCTTATTTGACTTAATCGTCTTTAGTTACTACTTAGAAATCACTGGCTATCAATAGTGAGTTATAAAAATCTAATGCTTCATCAAGTGCGATAGCTGCATATTGTGAATTGGAATCTTTTTACAAACCCTAGAAGAATTTCACAATTGCGTAGGCGTCTAACAATGATTATTTGGTTATGGAATTTTAGGAATCCTTATCAAACTAAGCAATTAATTAAAAGTATGTGAGACCAGTGGCTGAATCTTTGTATGTATAAACTTAATTTGTGATGAATTCTAAGAATGTATGTGCTCTCTCTTAATCTTCCTTCAATGGTTAATAAGCCTCAACATCAAGCTCTTCAAATTCATCAAATTAATTCACCTATTATGCGATGTTTTATGTATTAGAATAAGGAGGATAATATGAAGGAGTAGATTAACTTGGGGCTGGGAAATAAGCTCCTTCTTAATCTTCGAACTCTACTTCCTCGTAAGTTTGGGAATTTTCTTCATTCGAAGCTAATTACTCTACTTCCTTTTCATTTAGATCCTCGAATGGGTTGAAAACTCCTTCACCTAAAAGTGATTCAATGTCATCCGAAACTTAAAGTAAATAATAAACTTATTCAGCGTCTTTGAGTAGATTAATAAGAGTTATATCAACTTAATTAGCAATTTATAAATCAAGAGAAGCTTGATCATTACATGTGGAAGCTTATTCTACTAATATAGCTACTGTTTCATTCTAAGCAGCGACAGCTTATGTCAGGAATTGAATAATTTAATCAGCAGCATCAATAGCAGCTTCATTTGAATCACCTTCTTCGAAGGATTATTACAAATCATTTACCAAATTCTAGTAGTTTTAGTCTAGTATTACAAGAACTTCAGCATCTAATTATTCTGGGGAAGATTAAATGATAAAGTCAATGGTTACTTAGTTGGCAATCTCCGATATTTCCTCAGCAGATACTTAAAGAACTTAATTCGTTTATTCAACAGCATTCTATACCTAAATTACTGCTTCATTAGCAGCTTATATTAGATTTACTACTGTAACGGCATCATCAGCGGCTTTGGTAAATAAATCAGTTAATTAATTATCAGAGGTCTCTTCAGCGAAGCTCTAAAAGAAAGCAACCAACTCAATTGCGGCGTTTAGAGTTTCTGAACTATACACTGAATCTTCAGACTCAGCCACAAATGTAGCAATTAATTCAGTAAATTATTCATTAATTGAATCAAAATTATAATCATCAATGAATGATTCAATAGCTTCTGTAGCATCAGCGATTGAAATTTCAGCAACAGCCACAGCGTCATCAACAGCTGAAAGATTTGACTAAAGATCATCCAAAATATTTAGGGCACTCTCATCAGTAAAACCATAGCCGATTTCGGATTACTCACCTTCCTCTTATTACTATTCAACTTATTTATTCACCTCCTACTCATATTCCTACGAGGCAATAACAGCTAGTTCAGATTATTCTTCTGCAATAAAAATATCGTAATCAAGATTTTATAGAGCAACTTGGGCACGAATTTCGGCTTCTTCAGAAAAAGCTACAGCTTACTCTGCTGCAACTCTAGCAGCTTCTACGGCAGCAACAGCTTCAGTTGCTTTTTAATTAAGAACTTCATAGTATTCAATAGAAGCTTAAATTGAATCTAAGGCTTATTAGTCTCCAGCATCAGCTTATACTCTTAGAGTTTGAACTACTTCATTGGCTGCATCGGCTTAAGCAACTAGTTATTCTGCGATCTCCTCAGCACATTAATAGAAATTTATAAGTGTTTTTTCGGTTTATTTAGAGTTTTAGGCTTATTTGACTAAATTTATTGCAATTTCTTCAGCAACTTCAGCATCTAATTCAGCTTGAATGGCAGCTTATTGAATTTCATCATATGCAACGAATTCTATTCCTTCATCTAATGCAATAATTGAATTTTAAAGTTATTCAGCTGTTTCCTCAGCATAATAAATGGCATTCTCTTTCTACTTTTAAGCTTCTTCCAATTGTTGTCTGATTTACTCAGCAGCATTTAAGGCATTCAAGACTGCATCATTTGCATTAGCATAAGAAACAGCAGCATTTTCAGCTTATTCAGCTAGTGTTTCATATTAGGCATTAGCACCAATTAAAGCAGCAATAGCCAATTCATTACCAGTTTCAGCTTAATCATAAATTGTCTAAAAATCGTGTTAAGCATTTTAAGCTTATTCGGATAATTCTAATGCAACCTCTTCTGAACATTCAGCAAAAGATAATAAAGTTTCATAGGTTTATTGTGTTTATTAATCTTAATTTTATAGATTTTCAAGATTATTTTCTGCTGTGATCAAATCTTCATTGGCCTATTAATTGTTTTATTGAGCCTCCAAAATATCATCTTATAAACTTTATAAAAATTCATTTTCAAATACTAAACCAGTTTCTTCTTATATTTATTCTTCATAAATATTTTCAACTTCGTTAACTTCATTTTATTCACTTTCTTAAGCGGCAACAATTACATCAACTACAGCTTAAGCATTTGAAGTAGCCTCTTATAAGGTTGAAATTGTTATTTCATAGTAATTTGTTGCTAATTCAACATCTCCTTCATATGAATCGGCATTGTCTTAGAAGTTAGTATATGATTCTGTTACTACATCGACTTATGTTTAGAAGAAAACAACAATCTCTTCAGCAGCAGCAAGGGTAGCTGGGCTAGTGGCAGATTCTTCATATGCTACTGTTAATTGTTAAACTAAATCAGGAAGAACATCACCAAAGAAATAGTCGATTTCATATTCTTATTAGTCACCATTATCATCAGTATAGACAAACCATGTCCAATCATCCCATTCGATAAGTCCAAATGAATGTGGGTAATATATAAATTCTTCTTCGGTCAAAATAAGGATCAAATTTTAGATAGCTTCTTCAGCCTAAACATAGGTAGCAGGTTCTTCATTATCAAATACATCGAAATTTTATCCTAATTCCTCTCCTTAATCTTATTATTCTTCACTTGAATCTTCAACTTCGTTAACTTCAGTCTATTGAGTTTCTTATTAAACAGCTTCTTCTGCTTGTGCATCTGTAGCCACTGAATTACCATTGACTGAATCAAAATATTATCCTTATTCTTCACCCTGGTCTAGGCCAAATTATTACTAAACATAAACTTCTTCATTTTATTTCTAATCTACACCATTTAGAATATCCAGAATAGCATTAGGAACAGGTAATTTGGCAGTCTATGCTGCTTCGAGAGCAGCTTCAGCGGCTTATTGAGCAACTTAAACTCCTTATTCTGCAGCAATAGATGCGAAATTAGCATCATTTCTTGCCTTATCTGCAGCCACAGCAGCCTCGTTAGCAGTATTTATTGCTTCATTAGCAAAAATAACAGCTTATTCGGCTTCCTAACTAAGCTCTGCTGCTTATTCATACTCATTAGGTAGAGCAATTACTGCTGCCTCATTATTACCACAAACAGCCTCATTGACTAAGACAGCAAGAATATCATTCGATTATTGAGCTTGATTTGTGAGTTCAACTGATTTTTCATATGCAGCAGCAGCTTCTTATGCAAGCTATTATGCGGTTTGATCGGCTATTTGAGCTTTTTCTTAAAATTGTTCTGCAAATTCAAGACCTTATTAAGCTTCTAAATAAGCCTCTTCGGCGAAAGCAGATGCTTCATGTGCGTTAATAATTAGATCAGCTTAATTATGATCAAAAAGTGCCTCTTCAGCAACATGAACAGCTTATTCAAATATGATCTTAGCTTACTAGGCTTCATAGGATGCTTATTCAGCATCCTCTTCTGCTTAAATTGCGGCAAAATAAAGAGCAGATGCCTATTGTTCAGCATAAGCTGCAGCTTAAGATGATTCATAAGCAACTTCAACAGCTTCAGCAGCTTATTATTCTAATTATTAAGCTTCTTAATTAGCCAAAGTGAGGGAAGATATGGAAGCTTTATCACCTGATGCAGCCTCGTTTATAAGGTTAGCCAATCTATCATCAGCAGCTTAAGATTCCTCTATCAATTTATTGGCTAATTCCTCGTTTTCTTTTGCAACATCATTAAGGTATTATGCTTCTTGATTGACAACATCAGCTTCCTCAGCAAGTAGATCAGCAATAGAAGAAAGCTCATTAGCTTTGTCTTATTACAATTGAGCAACATAATCATCTTTATTAGCATCGGCAAAGAGTAAGAAGTATTCAGCCTCTTCTGCAGCAATAAAAGCTTCTTCAGCAATATTGACAGCCTCTAGATAAGCTTATTCTTTTTCTTATGTGTTAACTATTGCATCTATTGCGTCTTCACTGGCATTTTCATACTATTAAACAGCTTCAGAGGCTTTAGCAGCAAGATCGGTTGCAATTTCATTTGCATGTACAAGCAAAATTGCTGCTGATTCTTCGCCAGAATTGACTTATTCAATAAGCTAGGCTACCTATTCATGAGCAGCATCAGATTAGGCTGTTAAATTTACAGCAATTTCTTCAGCACATTGGGCGAATTCTTAGTAAGTCTAAGCTGTTTATTGGGCTGTTTAAAATTGTACTTAGGCTGCATTAGCAAGGTTTTATTAGTATTCAGCGTTATCGGCTAGATTTTAAGCTGTTTGTAATGCTTAATCATAAGAACTTAAGATATCAGTTTCTGGGCCTTATACGCTTTCTCCATGATTTACTGTAACCTCTAATGATTAATTGTCTGTATCGCACGAATCTTATAGGTTTTATACATTTTAAACTGTAAATTTAATATCGTAGGTCGGAGTATAATCTTAGCATTATTGGTTAACATTTTTTAATTAATTAACGAAGTCATTAACCAATTTTAGTACAGTTTAACTACATTCCTCATCGTATTCTTAATCTTAAATTTTATAAAACATAAATGAATATTAATATACTTGAAGAGAATTTTGAGTTTACTTAAGCCATTATCTCATTGATTTAGACTTTTCCGATCTAGGTCACTTAAGGTAATTCTAGGAGATTGAGTTTTTATTAGATAACCTAGCTCAAACTTTCCATCTATAGGAAAACTCCTTCCTTTTTTTTGAACTATTCATGAGTTTAGATGAGGAATATCTCTAATTTTTACAGTGTATTAATATCTTTAGGAATAAGAGCTTAGTTATCAAGAATATCAGACCATTGATTCAAATTTTGTTTCATTTAAATTAATTCGTTTCTAGGTGTAGCACAAGAAAGTTGTGATACATCAATTTTACTAATTTCTGAAAGGGATGCAGAAAGTAATCCGACAGAAGCTTAGTTTTAGATTTATGATGCTTGATATGTTATATTTGATAAAATATTTATAGGATCATACCGAATGTCATAGCGAAATTGCACACCAAAAAGGTAATAAGCAATTTGTTTTAGATAGCCATTTTTCAAATGTATTATTTATTAATATTTATGAGAAAAAAAATATGAGATATTTTAGGTTTTTAATTGTGAATCCGTTTTTTTGTTAATTAATTTTGTAAGTATTTATCTGCCTTAAATTAATTAAATAATATATTTACTTTCTATTTAAATAATAAATTATTTAATATTTATTAATAACTTAAATTATTATTACTTAGAATTAAAAATTAAAACGGCAAATATTATAAGTTATTTAAAAGAATTAATAACTTTTATTTGTTTCCTCACCTTATATTTAAAATACATCTCCTATTATTATATGCACTCATACTCACTTTTCTTTTGGAATAAATTTTAAAATATTCAATGAATTTAAATATAATTTTATAAATAATTATGCATTTGAAAATACTTATATTCAAATTAATTAATTCGTCAGAAAAATCATGATACTAATAGATGATATAATCCTCGGATTTCCATCCTAGATTTCTTATTTATTTTAAAATGAACTTATAAATATGTTAAAAATATTTTATATTTTATTTTTTATGATTTAATATATGATAAAATTATGATGACATCTCAAATTCTAATTCTGCTATTGAAGACCAAGTTTTACATTGGGTGATCATTTTAATTTAATTATATCAATTCAGTTTGATCTATTAAAAATATAAATTATTTGAATTATAATTTACCTGCTGTTGGAACATCTAAGCAATAGCACAATCTATTTGTTGATGATGGGGTTGCACCGTTGAATTAAGCTGATAAGAATTCACCAACATTGTACATTGCTTCAGCAGCATTATCACCATTGATTTAAATGAAACCAGCGCATGCTTATGCTTCTAATGCTGCACCATTATCTTCTTCCTCCTCCTCTTCTTCTTCTGCTAGGAATTCAAGGTAGTTAGCTCTCTTTTTAGAAAAGTGAGCTTCTCTCACTAAATCAAGAGCATCAACAGCTTCTTCGGCTATTGCAAGTAAGGTTGTAACCTATGAGTCAGCGGCAACTCTAGCACTTTAAGGAACACATGCTCCATTTGTTATCTATTCATTAATGTTATCAACAACATCGTTGGCAGCTTAAGCCTAAGCGATAAGGTATTAGGTTACTTAATTGGTTGCTTCAACTGTTTCAGCAGAGGTAACTGATTCCTCAGCAGCAGCAATGAGAGTTGTGAATAATTAGACGAAATTATCATCATTGGCTAGTGTGAATTGTGTATTTTCTTCTGTGGATTGGATTGTATCTTCATAGAATTCGATTAAGATTGATAATGCATCTTCTGCAGCAGCTGAAGTATCAGCAACATCCTAATTAGCTAGGGTAAGAGCAATTCCTTAATCAGCAACTTCAGCTAAATCATTAGCAGCAACAATCAAATAGTATACTGTGGTAGCATCATCAAGAAGAGTGTTAAGTACTACATCGACTTCTTCAGCAACTACTAAATCAACAGCAGCGGTTTCATTACCAGCAGCTGATTCCTCAGCTAAGGTAGCAACTAAATCATCCTAGTCAGAAACAGCATTTGTGAGGAATACAACAACATCATTAGCAGCAGC
>Ga0102912_1000101_pt1 | contig 11842 bp, 8 predicted proteins | sample Colrivmeta1560A3_FD_78499 | JGI IMG/M metagenome (GOLD analysis project Ga0102912, IMG submission 78499) | Estuarine microbial communities from the Columbia River estuary - metaG 1560A-3 | ecosystem: Environmental > Aquatic > Marine > Intertidal zone > Estuary | place: USA: Columbia River Estuary...
CAAAAAAATCTTAAATAAATAATTTAAAAATAAAAAAAAAACTAACCTGATATTATGTACGATATTGCCTCTATTGTTGAAATAATTAAAAAGCTAGTATATATATTTAACCCTAAAGTATCCAGAGCAAAATTAATACCAAAATAGGCAGTATTTGTGGTAAAAAATAAAACTAAAATCATAATAAAGCTTAATCTTAACGATTTATATCTATTTATAATCAAAAAAATAGTAGTTTTTAACAATATTTACCTCAATAAATCTATTGGCGAATAAAAAGTTTTAATTTTTTTATTTTCGCCATTGTTCAAGCTTAACTGTGCTTATTAAATTTGATCAAAACCATTAATTTTGGCTATATTATTTAAACTTGATATAGCCCAATCAAAATTTTTAGTATATGCGAATTTCGGTGTCTCTACCAAGAAGAGCCAACCTAAATTTAAAATTGATATTGGAATAAGCATCCAATAAATTGCTTAGGTTCTCCAATTTTCAAAATAATATGCAACTGGAACAAATAAAACTGCACCTAATGGTTATCCCATTTATATACTTGCTGTTGAAATGTCTCTAAATTTTCCAACTAATAATTTTATAAATTATTCTTATAATTACCGGTTTATTCATTTATCATAGAAAAATGAATAGTTACTGCAGGATTCACTCCAAATCCTAATAAAAAAAGTCCAATGCCTATCATAATATTATTTTAACTAAACTAATAAAGATAAAATGTATTTAAATGAAATTTCTTACAGCGAATATTATGGCACCTATAGTTGTTATAATCCATGAGACGAGTAAACCCAATCTTCTACCTTAAATATCAGCAAAATATGATAGCGATAAAAATCCTAAAAATGATCCAAGAAATACCATGGATTATAATGTATCTGCAATACTTCGATTACTACAGACCATTGGAATTTTATTAAGCTGTGTAATAATAGACTAACCATACAAATAGTGAGACCAATAATTAGAGGGCTAAGATAATAAAATATTATGGATATTGGAAATATTTTTTATGATATATAAAACCATATCACATATATAATCTGAGCATTATGTAGATGTTAAAAATGAATCTTAATTAGGGCAAATTTTCTAGCATTACAAATCATTCATACAGTTTATAGATGGACCCTTGAATAAAAATACATTCACATTTAAAATGAAACTAAATAAGTATATGAGAATTAAATAAAACCCAGCCAAAATCCATTATGAGCAAAATAAAATATAACATGCAATCTAATATCTGTTGAATCCAGCTCCTACCCTTTCAAGTGCCTAATCTATTGTAATTTGTTATTCGCCATCTGAAGGAGAAAAAATTGATTTATTTATCATCTTTCTCTCAATATAAATTATTATTCTTTATTTTTAATATTTTATCAAATTAAGATCAAATACTAATCGAATATTATTATTATATTTAATATTTAATAATATTGCTATCTTTATATTTTATTTTTAATTTTTTATTACGATCAGAACTAATTTGATTTAAGATCTAGTAGTCCTGTTACAAAATCGTTTGGTTTTAATATTTTTGTTGATCCAACAATCTTAAAATAAATAAATTTATATCAAAATAAAACAATTATAATTACGGTGATCTATTGGCTACAAATTTTTGGGTTGGTGAGTATGGTTCGTATTTCATTATACCCTATTCCACCGATCATAAATATTACCTAAAAATATCATAAAAAATTTCTCGTTATAACATACCAATTTATTCATATTATTTATTTATTCTGGATCAGCTTCATTATTCATCATATTAGCAAGTAAGCCTTTTTTTTTATTTTTTCTTAGTGAATTATTTTCACTGATTGATTTAGATCTTTCTTCATTGATAGTTATTGATTCGAATTTTGGTAATTTCTTAAATCCATTTTCAACGAATTGCTCAACGATTAATTCAATCGCCGGAGTATTTCTACATAAATCTAATGTAGCATTTGCCATTTTATTTTTGGCTAACTTTTTTGCTGTATCACTTATTCTATTAGATGATTTGCTCTATATATATATATATATATATATTTAAATAAAATAATGTTGTTTACTTTAGAAGATCCTTTTTATGCATTTACCCCTAGATAAATTAAATTTAATACGGCTTTTTGAAATTCAGGTTTAATTTTATCAGTTAATGTTTTTCTATCCTTCTCTGCCATTTCTAGTGATATAGTAGTGATCAATAATAATCTTAGTTTATCATAATCATCCAATGAATCGTTCAATAATTTCATTCCCACTTAAGTTAATATTTTAATCGGAGATATAGATTTTCCATCTTTATCCACACCCGTTGCTAAGCTCTACTCCAATTCACCTATCTCCCTTAAATCTTTTTTTTCGAAAATACCCCATGAACGTTCAATTAATTTCATATGAAGTGTATATTTACTCAATAATTCATTATATTAAGGCATAGATTTAACTATCTCAGACATCTTACTTAAATCTAGATTTTATAATTATCCTTATTATAAACGCGCTGTTGTATTAGTATTTACAAAATTTCTAAATTCCTAAGGAACACCCTCCAATACCTCACCAATATGCCTAAATTTGTATCTTTTAAATATGTCATCATTATCAGATAAAACCATTTTCTTTGTAGCCTTACTACCATTGGTTGCATCCTATTCATAATCACATATATCATTTTCAACACAAAGTAAATCATAAATCATAGGTTAGTAAAAAAAATCATGCAACAAAGGAGTTAATGGATCAATCGATCTAGTATAAATATAACGATATATATTTATAATAATTAATATTTACCTATCCAAAATTAATACAGAGATTTTACCACATTTTTTTTCCTATCTATCATATTATTCTGAGCCGCTCTTTTCAAATGCCCTAAATAATTCATTTAATCTTTTTTATGTGGCTGTAGCTACATCTTCAGATATTCTATTATCTGATTGATTATAGGTTAATTCAAATGCATAAAATTTATCAAATGAAATTAATAGAGTTGACAATTTGTTTGCGCATTCATTGATTGAATTTTAGTAAGAGGTACCTTTTGCGGTGAAGATTTCAGTTAATCCTTCAGCGTACTCGAGTGAAAATACACCTTCACCGTGACAACTAAAATCTAATGAAAATACTTTGAATGTTTTCACTCTTGCCATTAATGATTCTTATGAAGCGATCCTACTCATTGTATTTTATTCAAGCTTATTGCTAAAAAATAAATGAACTACCCCATATTAAGGATTTTTCTTATCCTCATAATCTTTGATTAAGCAAACAATACTTTTTTCAGTTGGGCCTATAAAATAAATTGCATTCATCTTAGGAAATGGCTTACGACCCAATTCTAATTTTTCAATTGCTGTAATACCCAATTCCATTAATCTTTATTTATAAATATATATGATAATAAATTTAAATCATTACTCAGCCATTTTCATATAAGCTGATATAATCTTTACTGTATTATCATCCACAATTAAAAGATATGACATTGTATTCGGATTCTCCTACCTCAGAGATATGAACATACCCTTCAATCTTTACTTGCAGGTATCCTTTAATGAAAAATTCAAAATAGCTGGATCAATAGTTTATGTTTAATCCATATAGAAATTAGTATTTAGTTTAACAAAAACAAAAAATATTATAAATTCAATTGAAAATTAATATTGCCTATATCAAAAAACCACATCAAATATACTCCCTTTTAAAAATTTTTTTCATAAATTTAGATTTCATATGAAATATCAATGTTATTTTTACCATTTAAAAAAAAACCAAGATTTAATGATTCAATAGGTTTAATAATAGGATGAATTTAAAATTAACTAACACAAATAATTAAATATATATTTGTATGTTATTTATCATTCAAAAAGATCTTCAAAACTATAAATTATCAATTTTATTAACGCATGATTCTCTAAAAATGCTATATGAGCCGATCTGCCTATCATATTATCTAAATTTCTTAATTTATCAAATTTTCAATTTTATAAAAAAATAATTTTAATTGAATGATACTTTCCCTCTATCTCATAATTGACATCTAATCTTAAAACTTTATCTGTATTTAACTATCCCAATAAATTATCAATCATCCGATTATATATTTTTCCTTTTCTTTTTTTATTTTATTTTAGTGTATATTTTTATAAGTTTGTATATATTTATACTCTGAATCTCTTGGTAGTTTTTCTGTTCTCTATATTCTAGCACTTTCAAATGGACTATAGCTATCTTAGTAGGAGCTAACCAAAATAATATTTCTGAACCATCCCAGACCCTTAATTTGTATTTTATTATATATTATTATATATATATATTTATATAATTTACATTTAATTTACTCATTTTGTAGAGGCAAGTGTTCTCAAATTTAGGTGCGTCACCGAATGTTAATTAATTGAGGCAGATGCATTTTTTCCATTTTTTCATAACCCATAATCCTGTATCAACAACTTTGCTAGTTGAAAGCATGAATCCCAAATGGGGTGTAGCTAATGTGAGTATTGTTTGCATTTTATCTTTGTATTTATCTAAATGTGGTAGAGCGGCTCTTATCAATAATCCACCTAACGAATGACCAATGAATGATATTTTGGCAAAATTATCCTTTGGGCACCAATCTTTAATCCATCTTTTAACTTCATCAGCTAATCTTATACCCATTGTAATAATATCCTATTCTGTAGACTCTTCATTTGCTTAAACTGATAATGTTAGATGATCGGGATATTTTAGTGATAGGGTATTTTTCCATATTCTCATATCAAAAGAATTACCCTAATACCCATGAGCTAGAACTATTAGATGAATTCCTTTTGGTAAAATCTTTTGCTTATTTATAAAATCTTTTTTAACATAAACATCCTTAAATAATATTGGATGTATTTTTGCCTTAGGAAATAAATTCAAATCTTCAATGCATAAATTATCTAATTGCTAATAATGCTGATTATTTCTTATTGATTATGCTACCTCTTTATGTTTTCGACCTAATTTTTATTCGGAGTAAATTGCTAAATCATCTACACTCAATACATTTTAAAATATACTTTCACCCCACCTATCCTTAATTTTAATGAAATACTCCTATTCTAAATTATTAATCAATTCTTTTTAGGCTGATTGATATATATCCAAAAATAAATACCAAGCCTAAAATAAAAAACTAGATATATGATTTAATTCCTTTTTTATTTTTTATATTTAAAATTAAATCTTAAAAAAAAATCTTACCAAAATCAAAGCGTTGCTTAATTATTATTATTCCTCATAAATTTAAAGATCAAATATTTTAGAGACCTAATAATTCTCCAAAATAGTATTTAAAGAACCCTATTTTGATTCCTCCAATTCCTACCTCCCCTGCTTATCCTGAAATCCTTGCTATAATCGTGTATTTAAATAGGTAGCTTATAAAGGAAGTTGGGGCTTAAAAAATATTTGAATAATATTATAATTATAATTTTATATTACTCCTTTATTTATTTTCTCTATTAACTATATATCCTTTACAAATTCGTTTAATATTTTTTTCTGGTATTCGAAAAATTTTTGGTATATTTACTAAAGTGATCTAATATATGCTTAGTAAAAATCGTCAACAAAATTGTTCTAAACTATTAAAAAAAATAAAAAATTTTCTTTGGATATTGAAATACATTTATTTGTAATTCTTTCTAGAAAATCATAGAAAGTTTCTTATTTAACTTATTATATATTTTAGATTTAATTTATATCCTCAAAAGATTGATGCTTATATTTGAAATCAATCAATAAACTATGAACACTAGCTTTTACAATACAAAAATGCATTTCATCAAACATAATTGGTACAAATTCGTGAATTCCATAAAAAATATTATTAACCTTGCTCTCGAATTTAGCTACCGGTTTTACAATAAATTTCAATTAATCCTAAGTTTTTAAAAATTATTAATTATTATAAATATCAATATCAAAACCGATCTGTACCCTTCCTAAGTTAAAACTGACATTTCTGCATACAGCAGTTCAATTTCCAAAAAAAAATTATCCTATTAGAATGTTGGAAAAGCATCAATCTCCGATCTAAACACACATATATCATTCAATTCGATCTATATATATATATATAAATAACAAAAATTTAAAAAACCTATTCATCACAATATTTTATTATAAATGCTTTACTATAAAATTAAACATCCTATAACCAAGCCTATTAAATCACATGATCCAATGGATTCATATCTCTTTAACTGGGTTTTCTAGACTGCTTTTATTTTTTGATATAGATCAATATTAAATATATAACCTATTAACCTTTTTTGATTTCTCCTCAATTATCACATAAGGCTAAGCGGATACTATATTCTATATTTTAAGAGGTTTTTTTAATTTTTTTTATCATTTTAATCAAAAATTAAATAAAAATAAATAATATATTTATCCATACATTTAAATTTTTCTGATAAAGAGTACAGCGTAATTAATATACACCTTAATGAAAAAGATCAATATTTCTAAAATGCTAGAGATGAACTAGTATTTCTATAGTTGCTTTCATTGTCATTTTAGCTTAAAAAAAAAAATAAATAAATTAAAATTATATAAACTGAACTTTAAATTTAATATTATTAACAAATTCAAACGATTTATAAATATACATATATAAGGGAAATATATTTATTTTAAATAAAATCAATTTGTAATTTTCATCAATTCTCTACCGATTAACCATCTTCTAATTTCATTTGTACCTGCACCTATCTCATATAATTTTGCATCTCTCAACAATCTACCAGTTGGATAATCATTGATGTAACCATTTCCCCCTAGAGTTTGTATCGCTTCCAGTGCAAGTTCAGTTGCATTTGTAGATGTATATAAAATTACACTAGCACAATCCTTTATATCATAAGAATTTAATGTTTTTTCAATAAATAAAAATATATGAACAAAAAAATAATGTTACTGTATTTGTAATTATTCCATCGTCTACATTTTTAGCACAAGAATATAACATAGCCCTTGAAGCCTATAATTTTGTATACATATCAGCCAACTTAGCTTACATAATCTGAAAATCACCTATACGTTACCCGAATTATTTACGATCCTAACAATATTTCAAGCTTATATCAAAGGCTGCTTGCATGATTCTAAAAAATTTTCGAATAAATTTATGTATTTATAATATAAATTTATAACTTAAAATAAGAATATTATCAATGAATTATTTTATTTTTATACATTTTTTTTTTTATATAAAAATAATAAATTTGAACGTATATTTCATATTAGTGATATTTATAAAATTATATATATATATATATACCCCATTGGTCCTCCTGATAATACCAACCTCTCATAATCCAATCCATTCATTAATATATATGTACCCTTATTTATTTCACCGATAACATTTTCTTCTGGTACCTCACAATCCTAAAAGATCAATTCACCAGTATTTGAATTTCTCATTCCTAATTTATCTAGTTTCTATTAACATAAATATAAATTTATAGTTTGTATAATAAAATTCATTATGGTTTTTAGTTTATTTTATTTACCTTTCCTACGCTGAACCCTTTAAAATCTTTTTCGATCAAGAAAGCTGTGATTCCTTTAGAATTTTTCGATGGATCTGTTTTAGCATAAACAACTAAAATATCAGCATCTGGTCCATTTGTAATCCACATTTTGGATCCGTTTAATATATATTTATTCCCCTATTTTACCGCAGTAGTCTTCATTGAAACAACATCAGACCCTGAATTTGGTTCACTCATAGCCAATGCACCAATGTGTTCACCTGAACATAATTTTGGTAAATATTTTAATTTTTATTCCTCTGAAGCATGGCGATCTATCTTTTTTATCATTATATAAATAAATATATATATATAAATATATATATATATATATATTTGTATATTTACCTAAGCTACACATAATGCCGTATGGGCACCATAGCTTAAACCTATTCCACCAGAAACTCTACTTATTTCTTCCATAATCATAGTATGTGCAGTATAATTAAGATCACTACCACCGTATTTGCTAGCTACAGTAGGTCCCAATAAACCAAGCTCACCGAATTCTCGCCATAGATGATTAGGAAACTATCCAATACGATCAGAATTATCTGCTAATGGAGCTATTCTTTCATTTGCAAACTTAACGACATGTTAGCGTAACTAAATATTAAATGTAAAAACTAATTTTAATAAAATTTAAAATTATGCTTCATTTATCTCTGGGGAGAAGTTGGCCATGAGTTAAAAATTTGATGTAGAAAACTTAAATATATTAAATGATTGCCTCTTTATCTATTGATACATAGAAGATTTAATAGATAATGTTGTCGATAATACGAAATAATAAATTAATATTATTAAAAAGACTAATAATCAATCTTAAGTAATAAAAATATATATTATATTATCGGATATTATATTATATTATATTAGATTTTTCTATAGTATTAAAAAATTATGAAATAGATTATCAATAGTCTTATTGATTATGGAAGGAAAGCCGATGATAAATAAAGTATTTAAGCTTTTGTTTGTTCTATAATATATCACAATCAAGTATATAATTTTACAGAATTTCTTTAAATGGACAATTTGCAAGTTATTCTATTTGATTTTATTATTTTATTTTTGAACAAAAAATAAATACAGAAACTTATTGATGATAATAAATATCTTGATACTCTTAAATTGTTTGCCTATGGAAACTATATTTAATACTTAAGCGACAAAGACAAATATTTGGATCTTGAAAATATTGCTATATAGAAATTAAGAATACTCACAATAATCTCTTTATGTTAAAGGTTTTTATATCATATATAAAAATCTTATTAAAAAAGCACAAAACTCATATAATATTAGGATATTAAACTTTAATCAGGAATAAAAGATGATCAGGAAGTAGAGGATCTTATAATGATGGGGGTAGGCTTAGATCTTTTCAGTGGAAGAATTAATTAAGAAAAAAAACAATTTAGAGTAACCACTTTTTTATATATAATTATTTATATTTTTTTTTGTCATTCAATGAAAGATTAGGTATTTACAAGCATCAGTCGAGATATAGAATAGAATCAAGTATCTAATGTTTAGAGTCGCGTAATATCTATGTATTTATTTATTTGTTTATTTACATATTATTTTATATATAAAGACTACTGAGAACAAAGAATTTAAGAACCAGTTTAGAAAATTAATTAAATAACAATACAAAATGAAAATAATGTAATATTTTTTTATCTATATATTAATTTTAATAATTGTCATATCTTGAATGATAATTTTTATCTTATAAACTTACTCATTTATTGTATATGCTTTTCTAATGGTTCGGTCAATTTATTTTTTAACTATAATATGATATTTGAGGTATTGTATAAAAATCTGTCTAAAAATTTTATAGGTGGAATCGAATATTTACTATATAGCCTATTTTTTTATTGTAATATTTGATCATTAATGTTGGTATTAGTTTATTTCTAATAGTCTTTCGATTCAAATTGCTATAATTGAGATTTTTAAACATTTTAAAGATATTAATTGCTCACCAATATTTATATGTTGGTAATTCGAAATATGAGTTTAAAGGTTTAAGTATTTTTAAAATGAGATCGAATATAAATACATATTAAATTTTTATTTAATTTATTAAATTAAATGAGTAAATATTTTTATTTAAATAATTAAAAATAATTTATCAACAAATAAATAATGATATCAGGAATAATAAAATATTCATATTAAACTAAATTATTGAATACGTTGAAGGGTAGATCTACAAAAAAATATGCTTTAGAAATTATAGCCCCTCAATAAATTAATATTAGCCCATTTTCGTTATTGTAAAAATTTCCATAGCTCTCCGATTATGTTATATATGCTGAAAAATTCTAGAAATCTTAATAATGGAAGATGGGTTCAATTTAATATATATGAGATAAATTATAAAAAAGATTCATTATGTTAATTTAAGGAGGGAAAATATAAGTTCATTGTCGCAAAAAATAATAGTGCAATAGATATTTTCTCAAAAGTAGATTTGGTGCATACGTATATTCCTGAATTTGTGATTGCGCGGGAAATGTCTTCACTTGTATTTTAGGCCTATTTGAGTGATTAATCTAAGCAAGAAGGTAATTATTTAGTTTCTTTTTTTATTCTATTTCTTTCTTAATCAAAATTGTTTTTATAAAAAATAGTACGTATTTTGCTGGGTTATGATTAAATAATACCTAGAATTTTAAGATTATTGGATTATGGGGATTAAGATAAAATTAAGGAGATCTAAATTTATAGCACAAAAAGAAATATTTAAAAGATTCTTGAAATCCATCTCAATATAAATAATATTCTTGATGTTCCATTGATTAAGCGTATAAAGCATTTTCCTCACGATTATATTGCTAAGCAAAATAAAGATGACTTATTTGATATAATTGAAATCGAGGCTAAAGGATCAGGCTAGCAACATATTTTCGGTGTTCTAGATACAATTAAAGATAATGGTGAGTCTATTTAAAATTTATTTAAAAAATTTAGGTGTAGGTTCACTTCTTTTTAATGAATTTTCAAAATTGAATGACGAGTAATCAAAAATTAAACAATAATACTAATATTCTAGCTTAATAGGCATTGATTTATGTAAAATTGAGGTATTTAACTATATATATATAAAAAATTGTTAAGGATCGATTAAGATTAATTTATGCTGATTTATAGACTCATGCAGCAAAAATAAATAAAACAATCATACCTTTGCATTATGCTCAAAGCGGAATGTTCCTAAAAATATATTTTAGAGTTACTAATTAGAGTTTATTATTTATTTTGAAAATTTTAATTAATTTTATATTTAACACTTTTATATTTATATTCATTTAGATAATTAGACCTAATCTTAAATAGTTCATTTTTTGTAATGCAATCTATGTTAGTTCTCAATTTAATTACACAAGCTCTCTTAACTTGAATAATAATAATAATGCCCTCATTGTTAAAATTAATTATAATTGAAGGGGCCAGTTTGGATAGGATAGCTAATAGATGAATAATTTCTAAACAAAATGAAATAAATAAATTCTCATCAACTCTTAAATAAATAACTTATAGAAAATATATTGAACACTAATTAAATTTATCTTAGTAAGTCTACCATATATAATAGATTCAATTTTTAGATAATACTAACAAAACTTGGACATAATAATTTACATTTATCTCCTCGTACCATTTTTTCGTAATTTTATAATAAAATTCTTTATTTACAGATATTTTTGTTTTTAAGGACTTTTAAAAATAAAAACTATGATATAATCTAATCATGTTTTGATGAAAATATTTGGATTACAGATGCTCCGCTTAACTTCATTCACGATTTTATTAGATAATTTATTTCTAATAATCCAAACAAGAAATTAGAAAACGAGGATTTAAATTAATAAGAGCTAATACAACAATTCATGAATAAAAAACAAACAAATGAAATAAAAATATTAACTTCATTTTACGAGAGCCCATATAAATATATTAATTGTAAAAGAATGAGTGCAGGATTTGTTACAATTCCTATGAAACTTTATGTAAAGAATCTAAAAATTCAAGGTAAAATTTGATGAATATATAATGTTAAATAAATTCATAAAACTTTTAAACACAAATAGATTTTCAATCATTGATAATATTATAATTATCACTATTATTATTATTATTATTATTATTAATATTATTTTATTCGTCTATCATCTAATACATTAAGATGTAAGCGTTTTGATCATCTAGGATTTCATCATTTTTTTTTTAATTGA
>Ga0102912_1000102_pt1 | contig 11808 bp, 8 predicted proteins | sample Colrivmeta1560A3_FD_78499 | JGI IMG/M metagenome (GOLD analysis project Ga0102912, IMG submission 78499) | Estuarine microbial communities from the Columbia River estuary - metaG 1560A-3 | ecosystem: Environmental > Aquatic > Marine > Intertidal zone > Estuary | place: USA: Columbia River Estuary...
TAAATTATACGAATTATAAAAATTAAATTGATTGTATTAAAAATGATTTTTTTTAGAAATTCGTTCAATTTTTGCGCAAAAAATATTCCCAAACTTAATCATTATGAAATTTTAGAACTTAAACCTGAATGTATGAAATAAGAAATTAAATTAAATTATCATCGTCTGGCAAAGATTTACCATCCCGATATATATCGAGGAACTGATACAAACCGATTTAAAATGATTTAAGAGGCTTATTAGATACTTAAATCTCCAGAGAAAAGAAGAAAATATGATTAAGAAATGATGGGATAGCCAGGATTTAATAAAAGGTAGAATTTCAATTAAGAGGATCATTAAGAAAAAGAACCTGAAGAGGAACAGGAATAAAGTTTTTTTTGAAATTATAATTTATCAATTATAAAGGTAGCAACGATATTTTTACGGAATAAAATACGTTTGAATTCAAAGATTATAAATAAAAATTAATGGATCCAGAATAAGTTTAGGAGGCTTATGAAAAATTTATGAATAAGCCAATGAAGACTGATCCAGGTGAAGCATAGGTTTACGAGAATATCTTCTTGAGACAATAGACAAAAGAATATAAAGAATAATCAAAATATATATATTATAGAAATCATAAAAGTTTATATATATTGTCTCATGGACATCGTTAAGGTTCGTAAAGAAAATTTATGTAAATTTTTAAAATTAAGGTTATCATGAACAGGTAAAAGAATATATTGATTCTGCAAACAAATATGAGGATAAAAAATAATAAGAGACTCCAGAAAAAATAATAAAAGGTCAAGAGAAAAGAAATAAATATATAAAATATATAGTATTTGGTATTTCAGCTTGTTTAATACCATTTGTGCATTCTGGTTTAGAGAGGAGGAGAAAGGTTCAGAGATGGATTCAATAAGATCGGTAAAGATTGGAAGAAATGGAATAATAAGCTTAAATTGCTCAAACTTAATAAAGATTAATTTATTGATGTTATAATAATTTATTTTCATCTTTTTAATAAAAATTTGAATTTTATATATATATATAACAAAAAAAAGAAATAATAAATTAAAATAAAATATAAAATAAATAAAATAATTATGTCAGGAAAATTATCATTCCCTGAAGGTTCAACTAACGATCGATGGCCATCAACTGCTAAATCAATGATCGAAAAAGGGTAAGATCCTAAAGACTTACTTATACAAATATGTAAGCCATAATGTACTTTCTGGGAGGATAAACTTAAGAGATGCGAAAATACTTTAATACGTCTCAGCTCAAGCGATCCAGAAAAAACATGCGTAATTTTTGTTTGTTTATTTAATGTTTATGATTTTATATTATTTAGATGTATCCTATGCGTGATTGGGTCACATGTATTGATGGATGTGTTTAACCTAAAGTCCATAATTTACTCAGGGGATAAGAAAAAGGATTAATATCATGAAAACATTTAAAAATAAATAAAATATTATTATATATACAAAAATAAACATATGTAAATAAATATAGATCAAATTTTATGATACCCTTAATGAGAAATTTATGTTAAGATGATTTCATATCCAAATTATTCTAAATCATTTGATAAATCTATATGTAATTTTTATTAATATTATTCATTGTTTATAAATGCTATACAAAATCCACCGTTTCCAGCCCCAGTAATCTTACATGCGACATTTCTTTTTTCACATAACCTATCAAAATATTTTATTAAAATCATTTTTAATTATTTACTGTACTATTTGTTTTGCATGAAAATCAACAACACCTAAATTATCAAGTAGTTATTAATTGTATAGAATTTATTTTTGAAATATTTTATGATTCTATTAATTAATAAAATTATCATTTAGATCTTAAGTCAAACAACCCATTTATTCAATAATATCAATACCCTCATTATTCAGTTCTTTTATTCTTTAGGAAACTTATGATATTACCTATGATGTCCCACCCTATTTCTTTTTTCCAGTATTAATTAATAATATCTTGAATCCATTTAAAATATTTAAATCTATTTATTTGAACCCATCAGTTTTATTAAATGCCAATATTCCTCCATATATTGAAGTAACTCTAAAATATTTATTTAAATACTATTAATATATATAATGTTACACATCTAATCCACTTCCCTAGGTGCCGTGATAAATATTTTCAATTTATTTAGATATTTCGATAAGTTTATCAATGTTTATTTGGTTTCCAGTAAGAAACTCATATAATGAACTCACTAATGAAACTACAAACGATGCAGACGATCCTAAACCTGCTCTGTCAGGTATATCTGATTATATACCTATCAATATCGAACTTGTAATTTTAAGTCCAGATAATTTTAAAAAAACTATAATTGCCAATATAGTATTATCTTGATTAGTTGGTTTCTCCAGATCTTCAAAATTACAGGAAATCAATTTTTCATTATATTAGATTAATATTTTATCATTTATGTCATTTTTTTAAACCTATACCGTTGTATATAAACTAATAGCAGCACTTACAGCTAATTTACCGTATACAACAGAATGCTCTCCACTTATGATTATTTTTGCTGGACTCTTATATAGGATGCTCATTCCTTATTTTTTGTATAATTTTTACAATCCTGATTTCAATTATGAATAAAAGATTAATAAAAAAATCTTATAAATTATTGTTTTAATAATCAATGATTTGTCATGGTTCATTTTAAATTAATATCTATCGAGCCTAGCTAATCTAGATAAATCTCCTGATCTTCTTCGTCGTCATAATATTCGTATTCACTTTTATTAATTTATTTATAAAAATATTTTACTTATTCTCGTTATTGTTGGGTGAAAAGTTTTCACTTTTCAATGAAAAATCTAATGGTGAAAAAAGTTTTTCCTCATAAGATTCCTTGATTGTTTTATTTTTTTATATCATATAGATTTAATTTTATTAATTTCTTGATTGTAATATTTTAAATTAACTTTCGCTAGCTTCATAAAGCCCATTATTAAAAAAAGACCTAGAACTATTATATGAATGATTTTACAAAAATCAAAACTTCGCATTAATTGATTGCTCCTTATTAAAAAATAATTGTTCATCAATAAGATTTTACTTTAAAAGCCAATTCATGAATGTTTCAAAAATTTTATCATTTTACAAGCCATCGAAAAAATTTATTTTATGGAATCGAACCAAAGTATACATACCTTAAATAAGCCAATTATTATAAAATAAATAAATATATAATACCAATATTTTATTATGCTTTCAACAAAACATCGTAGAGTATCTTTTCAAAATTAACCCCTTAGAATTCTTTACCGCATTTCAACAGATAATCGCATATTAATTATATACCATCTTTAGTTTTGAACTATTTTTTATAATTAATTATAAAAGATAAATATTTATATATTGATTTTAAAAATTGACCTGTGAAATCTGTCCAAAATAAACAATATAACAATTTTTTATTCCTTAAATAGATATTTCCTCTATTTCAATTTAATAGTCAAATCTTATATCGTATTATATTTATATTTATAATTAAATATTTTACTCTCTTTATCTTTCATTCTATTTTATAGCATTTTCAAATATGGTTGCCAACTATCTTAAATCAATAGGATTATCAATTTGTAGGATTATGCTTTTACTAATAGATAAAGCTTATTCTATACATTTCTATAAATTGGGTATTGTATCCTATAATAAATCAAAGCTCTCAGAATTTTCATTCATGCTCGGATTAATAAATACCACATCAGATCTTACTTAATAAAAATAAAAAAATTTATTTAAATATTTAGACTAAAATATATTTACTTTAGTTTTTTTAGAGTAGTACAATTAGCATGAATAAATTCTACTTATTCATCTACACGATTCTATTTACAAATATTTTACGCTTTCTCGATCAAAGATAAATCAATATCTATTCCTATGACAAAATCACACTCTTAAGCAAACTATATATTTGATTAATTTATTTAAAAATAATTATTAAATGAAAAATAAAATAGTTTTCATTATTATTATTATTATTATTATTATTATTATTATTATAATTAATTATTTAAATATAACTTATAATATGTTTCCACCAGAACCGCAGCAAAGATCTATAATTAAGGAAGATCCTATTACTTTTGACGATAAATATTTTGCTAAGTAGTATTTTTACCATTCCAACCCCTCCTATGTCTGTATTGATCCATTTTTTTATACTGGATTATTTTTTAAATCCGATTCAAGTATACTTCTTTATTATCGAAAGTTCTTCTCTATTATTCTTGCCAAGATCATATTCTTGTTATCAGGTGAGTACAAAAAAAATGCTTTATTTTTTGGAAATTTTATTTTCTACTCAAATTTATTATGAGAATTTTTATTGTTCTATGGCTCCTTTGATTATCGTTGTGATGAGACTTATTCATCTGGTATCTTATCTTCGTTATTTTAATTGATTTAATGTATAGATATTGAATTAAATCTAGAATGATTATTATTTTTATTAATTTCCTTGTCTTTGTTTTCAATACAGCAACAACATAAATATTTTAATATATTCTGTTTTTCCTTTTTATCATTTTATTCTTTTTTTTCCTCTTTTATCAATGAACTCTTATCCATTTAATATTTTTTTTATTGAAAATATATACAATTACAAAAATTAAAATTATGCAAAATTTTATATTTATCTAATTTTATCATATTATGAAATATGTTTTATAATTATTTTCATTATATTATATCCCATATTTATTATTTAAGCACTGGTGTCAATTTATTAGAATAATTAATGGGTTTCTGTAATTAAAGATGTTATTTTTCAAATAAATATATATATATATATAACCTTTGGAATATGATCAATAGATATATCGGGGCTATAATGGTCGTTTCTATAAGATGAATTGAGAGAATATGACTGTCTATCATATAATTTAAGCTGTTAACGATTCCTATCACCTATTCGATAAATTTTATTAATAATTCGGTTTGTTGGTAGGACCGCTTTATTCTGTTGAGATGAAATTGATAATTAATTATTATCATCTGATTTTTGATTGTTTTCTTTAGATTTTTTCAAAGATTTATTATCTAGTTTGATATCCTAATTGATTTTTATATATTTAAACTCTTTATTGATATGATAGCTATTAAGAGCTTCAACCAATTAATTTTATTTTTAATCGCATAAATTTAAATATGTTGAGTGGTCCAAATCTTTTATAGTTAGTTCTTTTTTTAATTTAATTTATTAATAATATATTAAAGAATAAAATATACTATTTTTTAAATTATTATCTAAAACACTAAATTCTCCATCTTCATTATCTAGTTCTTTGATAATCACACCTTATTTTAGTTTAATATAGGGTAACATCGATAACTATCTAAACTTAATTTCATTATTCATTTTTTTTTGAAATTAATAATATTTTTATATTTAATTTTTTTAATATTTTTAATAAAAAAACCTTTAGCCTCCATTGTTAAATGTTTGATTTAAGGTTGGATCGATTGGTTAAGATTTTATTTATTATATTTATTACCATTTTATTTACTTACTAATTTATTCGATTTACATTTTTTATTTGTCGATCCCTTATTAGATATGCAGCGATTAATCGTAATTTACGTCTTAATACAATTTGTTATTATTAGATTTAATTTTTCTCTGTACAATAAAATTACCGTCATAATCAAATGTATGATTTTTATGCTTTAAATCATTATATTTTTTTTATAAATCCCTCATATAATTTTTTTCCCTGCTGTTTCTTAGATCAATCTCTTTTTATTCTTTGATTTTTTAATTTACCCTTATGTCTTTATTAAATCTCAGAATTTAATCATCTTGTTAATCTATCAATTACTCATCCTTTTATTCAAGCATTACTATTTTTTGATTTTATTTCAATTATTCATTACTAACTTCATCCTCTATCTTAACTTTAATTTTAAATTTATTTGTATAAGTAATTTACTTACAAACTTATCTTATACCCGATTTACTTTAATATATCGATGAGGATATTTATCTACTATCTAAATCTGTATCCTGATTTTATATCATAAGCCTAATTTTATATGGGGCTAAATTCTCCGTGATATAAGACATCGGTTCTTCATCCTCATTTATTATATCATATACACAGTTTTTTTAAAAGTATATATTTGCAACATCCATCATTAAAAAACAACAACTACCTGATACCTTTTACAAAATTCCATCATATATTTTTTATTCTATTATTTTATACGCCTATTCAAAAGTATCCAATATAATATTTGTAGAATTGCAATATGATTGAAAACCATCAATATCACAAAACATAAGAAATATAAATATAAAATTATTTCGTTTATTTTTAAATTAATTTGATATATATTATATTTTTTTTTAATTCATATGTTGAGGAATCTGCGAGCATTGTTTGCATTTTCTAAATTAACTAATACAGTATATTATTTAGATATATAATAAATATGATTAGGTTCCATTATCCTTACCTAGCTTTAAGGATTATAGATTGTCCGAATAAATATTATAGGTATTAGATAAGAAGGAGATCTATACTCCGAGTCCTATATAGGATTTATGTTTTAGTGAGATTGCTAAATAAAATAATAAAAACTTTGTATTTATTGGACCAACTGGCACTGGTAAAACATTGGGGTATGTGTTACCAATTATTAATTAATTAAAAAAGGATGAAAAAGAGGCAGGTTTTTATATTTTTAAAAATTTATATAAAATTTATTGAATTTTTTCTTTGAAATAAGAGGTATTCAATTAACTGAACCTTTGCGAATCAGATCTTTGGTCATAGTACCATCTAAAGAATTGGTGGATTAAGTGAATTAGGTGTTTAAGGAATTCTCGCATGTAGCAAAATTGAAATGTTTAGCATTGACAGGCGCATAGAAAATTAAGCACGAAGTTGAATAATTAAGAGAAAAAGGTGTGGATGTGGTAGTTAGTACACTTGATCGATTGGAAAAACACAGATCTTAGGAAAATTTATATTTATCTAAATTGAGGTTCTTAGTTATAGATGAAGTAGATACTTTGATTGATAGCGGAAATGAAGAATAATTGGGTAATATCTGTAAGGCACTTTTAAAAAGATAAATTGAAGAAAAAGATGTAATAATTTAAAATAAAATAATACGATTTTAATTATGTAATTTTTAGAATCTTTCTCCATAAATATTTTTAGTTGGTGCTACATGCACAAAGAAATTCGAATTATTTGTATAGTAAATATTTGGAAAGAATATTAAAATAATAATAGAAAAAAATTCACACATGCATTTAGAAAATCTGAAGCATGAATTCATACATTGTACAACACTAGATAAGAAGGAGCCATTACTCCAATTAATGAAAGAACTTTAAAATAAATACTAAGCAATTTTAGTATTTTGCAATACAATAACTAGTTGCTAGGTATAAATTATTTATATATATATAAAACAAAAATGATAGTTTTTAGAATTTGCTTTAATTTAAAATAAATATAATGCAGTCAGTCTTCATGGATCAGTTCCGTTGAATATAAGAATTCAAAATGTATAATTATTTAGATCAAGATCGGTAAAAATTATGGTGGCAACTGATCTAGCGGCTAGGGGATTAGATTTTCCATTTTTGACTCATGTGATCAATTTTGATTTCCCTACAACCACAAGTGATTATTTACACAGGTAATAATAATGAAATATTAAATTTAATATAAAAAAAAAAAAAAGCAGGGCGCTAAGGGAGGGCAGGACGTAAGGGCTATATCTATAGCCTGTATCATAATAAGGATGAAAAAATAATAGATGAACTTAAATAATCCAATGATTAAAATGTTCCATTAAAAATTCAAGGATCAAGCTATTCGTATATTATTTAAATTAACAATTAAATTAATCCATTTTAAATTTTAAATAGTAAAATAAATCGTGAGATATTGGAAAAGCAAAGAAAAGAAAATCCAAACAATCAATAATTAAATATTAATTAACTGGAAAAACTTAATAAAAAAAAAGACTTAAAATTACCATCAGAGTATTTTGAAGCTAAACGAAATTTTAAGTCTAAAAATTTTTCACAATAAACACGAAGAAGTAAAGGTAAATTAAATATTATTATAACAAAAAATATTAATGTAACAAATATAAAAGTTTTTGGATACAAACCAATGAGATCTTCAAGTTTAGATAAAAAAGGTGTTAGATCTGGTAGAAAATCAAAGCTAAATAAAATTTAAGCGTCAAGAAGAAAATGAATTTTTTTTTTTTATATAAAATATATGTCTATTCCAAGTACAGTTTTAAAACCATATTTAATCCAAATATTTATTTTATAAAAAATTAATTAATTTACAATTAATTAGGGAAAAAAAAATGTTCTATCAGTAAATCACAGAATATACAAAAACCTTATGCAAAGAAAAAACCTATAGCTAAGAAAAAAAGAGCATAAAAGCAATTGATTGGAATAGTAATGGAAATTTTTTGGCCACAGGTGATAACACAATAAAGATATGGAATTTCGATGGAAATAATTTAAAAAAATAAACAGATATCAAATGTAAAATATAAATATTAACATTATTATTAAATTATATAATTTTAACATATATTGGATGAATGGTACTGTATATAATAATTAAAATATTTAGAGGGTTCTGATTAACTTGAAACATTATTATTTCATCCGTCTCACCCCGATATATTAGCAGCAATTACAAGAGAGCATTTAAGAATATGGGATTTTAGAAGTAAAAATGCAATTAGATAAGAAAAAAAAGAATTCGTTGGTCCTGCTTCATGGCATCCTAGTGGAGAATATTTGGCCAGTGGTATATAAACGGATTTTTCTAAGTTTAATAAAAATAATAAGTAACTAAATAAAATAAGGAATAATAGATTACTATATTTGATATGGCTTAAAAATCTGAATAAAATATAGTTTATTTCTAACCTAAGGATAAATTAGAAAAATAAACATCGTTTGAAATTAAATGCTTATAATATGATCCCTTAGGCGATGTTTTAATTGTAGGAGGATAATAGTAATAAAATAAAATAAGATTGCATCAATTTTTTATTTTTTAGGTTCAATTGCGGAGTTTTTTAAATATTAAATGCATCATAACCAGATTTACCACCATTAGATATTATTGATGCGCATTAAACTTCACTGACCTCAATTTAGTTTTCTTAATAAGGTAATTATATGGCAACAGGTGGAGCCGATTCTCTCCTATTATTATGGTAGGTTCCTGAATTATTGAATGTGGCTTAATTTCATAGCATTGAGAGTGAAGTAAGAAGCATAAGTTTTTCCCATGATGAAAAATGGTTGAGTGCTTGTGGATCCGAAGAGTTCATGTATATATTTTCTTTAGAGCGGGGTTTAACAGGTTAATTTTTTCACATCTTACTTAAAAATATATTTTTTTTATTATAGGAAATACTGAGTTTATAGATCAAGTAAAATGCGAAAATCAACCTCCTTAAACTGTAGTTTATCATCCAAATAAACCAGTAGTAGCATTTGTTTGTTAGGATTCAAAAGATAGCGTAGTTAGATTATATGGATAATTAAATTAATGAAATAATATATTCTCCTTATGATATTCAGGATGAACAAATTTTTTTTTTTTAGACAAAAATAAACGAATATTTTTTTTATTAGATGTCAATTATTATAAAATTTTTTATTATATTTAATAAAGTGAATTCTATCAGCAACAACCTCCTTATTTTTATTGTTATTGTGAATTATTGGGTTATGATTAAAGCTTAACTCCACTATTCTGATCATTCATTGGTTTAGAGAAATTGGAAGATTATTAAGCATTTTATATTAAACCTCTCTCCATTATTGATGTAATTAAATTTTAAAATAATTCCTATAGGAAAAAATTTATATACAAATATTATAAATAAAAGAGTTTGATAAATGATATTTATGAAACCTTAAGACCCTAACCTTCCTTTGCACTAGTTTATATACCACCTATAAAATCTTCTTTTTTAGCGAATTCTTATAAATAAGATAATTTTTGAAAATCCTATAAATTATTTTCATCCACTAAATCGACCTTATTTTATACTAGCATAATCGGAATACCCTTTCCATCCTATAAATCACAATTCTCCTCAACTATGGTTTTCCACTTCAGTGCTTCTTATAATGATTTTAAATCCTAAATATCAGCAACTATGACACAACCTATTAAAAATTAACAAAATTTTTTTTTTTTATACAATTTCTAAAATACCTAAAGCACCCCTCACATATAACTTAGAAACAGAATTATATTTTTCCTATCCAGCTATATCCCATAATTATAATCTTACTGTTTTACCACTCAAGCTTGTTACCTTTGTCGTAAAGTCGCAACCAACAGTAGGTGGAGAATTTGCATCAAATCTTTAATAACAAAATTAATTCAACACACAAGTCTTTCCTACACCTTATTCACCAACTACTATGATTTTAATAAATGGATCAGATTCCATAAGTTTTTTTTTTATTTAAAGAATAATTTATTAAATTTATAAAAAAATACTTTTTTTATTTTTTACAGATTTAAATGGGTAATTTTTATTTATTCTTAACATCAATTAAAAAATATACAGTATGAAATAATAGTAAAATAATTTTCTGAGGTAATTATAAATCATCAATAAATATAAATATATTATGAATTTAATAATATTTATAATTTATTCATTAATAAATTTAATTTTATCATTTAATACTATTAAGTATTTATTATAAACTCTGTTATTACTATTATTTTAATTCTATATTATTCCTACACAATTAATTTGATTAATCTATATAATTTTCTGTTATGGATCTATATTTTTCATAATTTGAATGAGATCCTTGTTTTTGTTATTATTTTATAGTTTAATTTTAGGGCTGATGTTAGGCGTTTTCTATTAAACATTGGAAACACAAATATCTATCATCTTATTTATATTTAATCAATTAGTTATGATTATTGCAAAGAATACTATTTAAACTTATTTTTTAATCATCCTTATTATATTTTATCTAAATATAGTAAATAGGTTTAAATTATTATAAAATAAGATTATTTATCTAAGCTATAAAGTGTAATTAATTATTACGGTACAACTCAGCAATATTGTTCAGTATACAATTTATATATGGGTACTTATTTTGGATTTATTTTGGATCAAATTATATACATTTATCGTTTTCATTAATAATGTCCAAAGATGTATTTAATTTAGTTACCATATAATAAATTATCTTTATAAAAGACCCTATATCAGACGATTGATATTATGAATACATTATCAATAGTTTATCCCAATATAGAAGTATTGATTTATTAATATGTGAAGTCTAATATTTATAACCAAATTTAGCCTATGAAGATTTTATATAGTTAGGTAATCCTATTTTAATTTGAATTTCATTATATTTATCATAGATTATATAAATAGAATCAGGATTAAGATTTGCAAATATTACACCTTCTTAATTAGCTTGTTCAATTCTTACTCCTATTTTAAGTAAGAGTTCCATCAGTTATTATTCATCTAAAAATAGTTTTTTATTAAATATAAACCTTATTATCCATAATAATTTTCTAGTGTCGTCATTTGATAGAAATTTTATGTAAATGTTTAGTTTTATTAGTCATAATCAATTTCAAGGAATCCATCATTATATTTTTTTTTTAATTGCCCATATGAATATAAGTTTTCATATACAAGTTATTGAGTATCAATATTAATAATTTCTTAAATATTATATTTCCAATTAATCCAACTAGA
>Ga0102912_1000105_pt1 | contig 11756 bp, 4 predicted proteins | sample Colrivmeta1560A3_FD_78499 | JGI IMG/M metagenome (GOLD analysis project Ga0102912, IMG submission 78499) | Estuarine microbial communities from the Columbia River estuary - metaG 1560A-3 | ecosystem: Environmental > Aquatic > Marine > Intertidal zone > Estuary | place: USA: Columbia River Estuary...
GAAAGACATATAGAATTTTCATTTAAAAAACAAAGAACTGGAAAATTAGCTAATTTTCTTAATTATTTAGAGTGGCTATGGTTATGTCACTATAAACCTCAATTCAAGATATTCATTAGTATTGTATTGGGAGTAATGTCATTCTTAGTCATATTACATGAGATAACACTTTTTATGGATACAAATTTCACGATCTTTGGACTACCACTCAAATTTACCGATAACCTAATTTTAATATAAATATTTACATTTATACCTCTCTTGTATCTTGCATTTTGTGTCTATTATGGAATGTTTAGAATAAAGATATCAGGGTATTGTGATTAATTATAAAAAAATAAAATATATGATAGATTTTACGGCTTATATCCCAACCATTAAACAGATGCTGCCAGTCTATTTTTTACCACCATAAACTTTTCAAGAGTATCATCCCCGCTATGTCTAAACTATCTTAACATAATTAGACTAAAGCATGAGACAGCATTTAATTCAGTGATGGGTAGAATTGATTTGATACCTGTTTTTGGAATAAGCTTCTCTTCCGTATTTCCATTATTGTAACAAAAATTCAATTATTAAATTAATAAAATAAACCAATAAAATTCCAGGCTAATTGTCCTTTGCCTCATAAACTACTTTGATTTATATGATAGACTCATGAAATTCCTTGGAATGAAATAATTTATATTCAACCAAAACTTCTCAGATAGACTCATCCTTGAGGGACGTGAATGGACAAAATAATAACGCTAAAAATAACAATAAATATGGTCTAAATAAAATCAATATCAAGAGCTCAATGAAGTAGTTTCCGATGATTGTGACAATAAAATTAATCAGAAACTCCTTGGTGATTGAAATTTTTTTAAAATGATTAAATTTATATATCTATTAAATATATTAATACGTAAGAATAATTAATTTATATTTATTTAATAATATATATAAATATATAAATATTTATATCAAATGAATTCTAAAAAAATCTTCAATTATACTAATTAGATAAAATAGAAATAATAATAGCGATTAAAGTTTAAATTACCCTTAGTACATATTGTTCTCCAGGTTTCAATTATTAGCTATATTATTATGCTTATTCTAATTTTTATTATTTTAATTAAATTTCAAAAGCTGATTATTAATTTAAGCCTCTCATATTTATTTACTGCTAGCGCTTTTCTGCTGCATCAGCCATTAATTCCTAATTTGATTTTTGTTACTAATTTAGTAAATTAATAATTAATATAAATTATAAGTTTACGTTTTGATCATTATTTGTACCTATAAAAACACCCTATGCAGTAGATTTCTTTTTATATTCTTTTTTTTCTATTCTATCATTGATTCTATCATCGTTTCTATCATTCTTTTCGGCTCAAAAAGAATAAATGATTAATTGGATACATTTCTTTTTTGCACAACAGGCGCCCATTAATTTTATTTCTTTCTTAAGTGATATTATTACAATAGAAGATTATAAATATTATTATTAATAAATACTGTAAATTTTTTAAATTCGAATTTTCTAAAAATATATATATATTATTATTATTGATTATAACTGAATTATATTTATGCTCGGTAAGGCAGATGAATATAGATAGCCATTTAGAAAGGCATATATGCAATATTTTTAAGATTAGACTATGAACCAAACTTAATTCTTGTAGTTTTTTACATTTTTGGTAAATTAGAAAATTATATTTATAGCTTAGAATCCAAAATTTGAGGTATAACAATTCGCCTATGAGCTATGGGATCGTATGCGGAAATAAAACTCTATATCAAATATCGATGAATTTACTTTAGTTTATTTTGAAGCCCAGAGTGTTTTGCTACAAAAATAGCAGGAGGTTACTTAAAAAATTAATAATTTATCTCTAACCAATTAAAATAAAAATCAGTCAAATAATATTATTGGATAATTGAGGCAATAATTGCAAGAAATTGAAATACTTTATAATGAAGCCCTTGATGATGAGGAAAAACTTAAAAAGGTTGATGAACCTTACAGCAAATTCTATGGATCGAAATTGATCAACTAAAATCAACAGTAAAAATAAGGGAAAATTACTCTAAATATCTATGAGCTTTTTGGAATCCATTATCGATCACAAAATTAAAAATACTTCATAGATATTAAGCTTGGTTCATAATCCATTCAAACAAGCTCAAATAATATTCTAAAATGGAATGAAAAATTCTAATTGTTTAAAAATTATAATTTAAAAAAAAATAAAAATAAAAAATTTAAAAACAGAGATGCTTTTAAGGAAAATTAAATTTTAAAAATAGAACTTAATCTAGATTCCAAATTCGTTCAAAATCCTTAAGGAATTATCATACTAAATCTCTAAGCTTATGAAGATCAAATGCTCCACAAAGAAAAAATCAATTTTATAAATTCATTTGGTCAATAATTTGAAGCTCAACTTTCGTTCGATTTACAATGGATCTTCTCACCAGTATAATACACAATTATTATTATATATATATAGGTTCTATTCTATTAGTAGAAGATAAAGGAATGGGAAAATAGAATAAATGAAGAAGAAAATATTATATAAGATATTACAACTGATTTATTTAATTTTTCTACAATATTAAGATCCATTGATGATATTTCAGGAAAAAATATAGTAATTCTATCTAAACCTGTACAATAAATTAACGACAGTATTTGGTATCAACGAGCATTCTATTTTGTTTTTTTATACATTTTCATTTGTGGAATACTTTGCTATGAAAGAAAGATGTATCTTAATGTAAATTTATAAAGAATTATATTCATTTAATTCACGAAGATCTGCTTGATATTTTGCTTCACCACTGATTTCGCTCTTTCGAAACTTAATCAAAATAGAATCTACTTATATATATTTGTTCTCATATTTAGTTTAATCAACGATAGCTTATTTTTATATTACTATAGTTTCTATGTAATTTATTTAAATAAATACTGGTAATAATAATATTCAATCAAAAAAAGGAATTCGTATTAGGCACATATTATTATGATAGAAATGCTGATGAATTAATGAAAGGAATAGTATATGTCTGTGTAATCATTATGGTGGGCATGAAAGTAAATTTTCTAAAAAATAAAAATAAATTAATATAAAATTAATAGATTTTATTTGCCTTTTTACTTCTGTCGATGTGGAGATTATTCAATACATTAGACACATTATGAATCTAAATATATTTTCTCACAACGATATTATAATTAAAAATAAATATTTTTCCATTTTTTGTAATATATATAAATTATAATATAATATTTCATGATAATAACTTATATATATATATTTATCTAAATAATAATAGCCAAATCAATTTTTTATAATAGTTGAATTGCTAATGAATTTTCTATCTTCTATCATAGTCTAAATTAATTACCAGTCAGTTTAAACAATACCAAACTTTTATTAAATTAGAATAGTGTTCGATTTTAAAATATTTTATCGGTTTTCTATCAATTTAATCAATTAATTTTTAACACCATCTACGTTGATATCGGATTTACAATTTATTTATAAACTACTGCTAATGAGATTTGTATTTATATTAATGTAATCAGAACAAATTGATAGCATTTCAAATAGGGTTTTTTGATCAACTGATTGATTTAAAACTTATATGTAAAGATCCAAGCATATTTGATATAAAATATGTTCCTTAAATATTTTTTATAAAAATTTAAAAATGAAAATTCAATTACAAGGGGCTTTAATTTTTTTTGATTGAGATTAAATGAAATAGTTTCTTTAGTTGTTAACAATTCGAAATGCAAATCAAATTTTTTCTATTCTATCTTTTCCATATTCGATAAAATATTTAATATTAATTACTGATTTAGGTTTTGGGTTTTCTATTTTAACTTACTATAAACTTATATAAAGATTAAAAAAAATTATAATATTATTACATTAATCTAACAGATATAATTTTCTCTCCATCTCATCCAATATTTAAAATTCAGCTGATTGTGATTGGGTTAAACAGTCATGAAAAATCTCAGCTTATTCTACTACATTCTCATTCTTTTCCTTCAAATCAAATTTTAATATACATATTTAAACACATGTTTTACTTGGTTTATAATTTCAGTAATTTTTTATTTAAAATAAATCTAAGATTAAAGTAAATTTTCTTCAATTTTATCCATTTAAGGCTTTATCCATTTATGATTTAAAATTTAAGTAATTCCTAATCTTTTATTTGGATCGACGACCAATATTGAATTGAAAAACTCCTTCAAATCATCTGAGATCTTAACATTAATGGGAAATTCCAACTAATTTTGAAAAAGGAATAAAAATTTATATTATATTTTAATAGAATTATTTTTGACAAATTTTACTTTTTATGTCTATATCACAACTAGAAGGTCATTAATATTACCCCCAGCCTTTGGTTTAAATGGAGGAATTCCACATACCATTTAATATAATATAACCCCCAACGACCATATATCAGATTTCGATGTGTATTTATTATCATTTCTTGTTTTTTATTTAAATATTTAAATAAATGTTTATTTTTTATTTAAAATATAATGTTATGTAAATAAAACCTCAGTATTTCGGGTGCCATTGTAATAGGGGTCCCGCAATATGATTCCAACAAAGCGTTCTCATTCTAGATCAATCTTGCGAAACCAAAATCTGCTAGCTTTATGATAAAATTATCTGCTATCAATATATTTGCTAGCTTTATATCTCGATGAACGATATTTAAACGCTAAAGTTCTAACAGAGCCTACATGATTTAAATGAATATCAATTTAGCCTACTCCTCATCTAATCTGTATTATAAATTACGTTTGAAAAAAAATAATTAAAGATAAAAAAATACCTAGAAGGTTATAGTTTTTTTATGTACTTCTCCAGATCACCCAAAGCACAATATTCAAATACCAGATAGATATATTTTTACGTTTCAATTTTTTAAAATAATTTTATCACATTATTATGACTCACACGAACCAATATATCTATCTCACGACGAAATAATTCAGCCAAACCGTCCTCATTATTTTATGCCGGTCTATCCATCTCCTTTATTGCAACATAATTATTATTTACAGTATCATATCCCTAATAAACCGTAGCGAATGAACCCTAAAAAATATAGATACATAAATTCAACAAAATAAAAATTATTAAAATTACCTTTCCAATAACCTTCAAGAAGTTAAAATTTTCAACCCGTTTTATAAAATGGCTATCTCTTGACATCAAAATTTTTTTAAAAAATATTTAATCCCTTTATGTATGTAAAATTTTTTTTAATTATTATTATTTATAGAATTATTCGAATTATAAATAGTGTTATAAAATGCTAAAATAAATAAAAGAATAATTTATTCATCCCTATTTATAATAACAAAGGATTCTTGTAATACATTTATATTTTAGAACAATGTTTTAACCAGTGGATTTCAATATATAATTATATTGTTTAAATTTTATCTTTTGAATTTTTTTTTTTTTAAATAAGAGTATAACATTATATTTTTTAAAATTCTTATTAATCCTGTTATTCTTAATATTAAAAAATTATATTTGAAATTATCAATAATTCGAAGATAAAATACAATCATTTAAAAATCTTTAGAATAAAATTCTAAGAAGTTATTATAGAATTTTATCCCCTAATCCACTTCACTGGATTATTTTATTTATCCGATATAATCTTTATTTCTTTTAATAGTATTTTCTTACCATAATCAATATTATGAATCGATATCCTTCCATTTGAAGATGAACACACCAAGAATGAATCATATAATACATCCAAATTCCTTAATATTTTCAAAAAATACAAAAATAAATTAAAATTTACAAAAATAAACCATATACAATTAGAATCCAACCAATTAGAATTTACCTCTATAGATAAAATTTATACTGGATATTCAGTCTAATATAATTTAATCAATCCATTATAATTTCCATAACAAAAAATCTCTGAGCTAATTGAACATAAACAATTTACATAAGATTCGTCCTTGATAATATATCGTATTTTACCTGATTTATATTCAAACTATTATATATATATATATTTATTTATTTGTTACAGTACAAACAGTTTAATCTCTACTGCAAGATGCTAATATATTTTTTGTTATTAAGCATAAATCATTTATCCATGCTGTATGTTAAGTCATATCAAGATGTGTTTTTTTTTCTTTTAAATTCCAAATTCTTACTATAGGATCTTAGGAGCACCATGCTAGTCTTTAATCTTTTAATGCTATAACTTTTCTTAATGGATGATTATGTCCAGTAAGTTCTGTTACCAGTGTACGATATTCTGTATTCCATAAATAAATTTAATATTCATCTTTGGTGCGACCTCTGAATAAAATATAAAATAAATGTATTAAATTTTACGCACTAACTAAAAATTTTTATTTTAAGTTATCAGTTGTTGTGGTTAATGATGTACATTCATTACCGTGTTATAGTCTATACAACTCAGTATACGAAGGCAATTTCCATATAATTATTTCCCCTGTGTTTGAGGCTGAAGCGATAGTGAAATCTGATAATTAGCAAAAATCTATAATGTGTCCTTGAGAATGTCCTTTTAAATTTTGGAATTCTTAGATCTATATTATAAATATATTTTTTTTAAATTCGTATAATAAAATAACCTAAATTAATTATTTTTCAATTAATTTTTTTTCTTAAAGACTACTTATATCAGTAAAATCGTTAATATAATCTTTAGAATTGAATTCATTTCCGTTAATCTATAAAATAAATAATAAAAAATCAATAAAAAAACCATTTCCTTAATTTCAGAAAATAAAATAGAAATTTATGAATCAATTTTCAACTTCAGTTATTATAATTTATTTTATATTTAATCTGATTGAGTGATTATCATTTTTACTATCAACGGTACATTTAGAAAGTTATTTTAAATTAGTTTAATTGTCTCGATCTGCTTTTCATTTATTTAGCTAAACTCTATACCATCCACCAATGAAGATATTTCGCTTTTTAGAAATGAATTTACGAAATTTCTATGTATTTATATATATTTTTTTTTAAGAGGAAAATATAAATATATGTAACATTTATTTTATATTTATTTTTACATTGATAAATCAAATTATTAACATTAATCTGAAATAATACGATTTAATATTTATGGTTCTAATTCTTGAATTTTCTATGAAGTAATCTCAATCAACTATTTAGAATATTATTATACTTCGATAATTAAATTTTTTTTTCTTTGATCTATCTGCGACCATAAATTTTTATCGTAACTTTTTTTATTCAATAATTTCATTATTTAATTGAAAAATTAAACAAAATATATAGATAAATAGGAGTATAGTATTACTCTTAAAATTTTGCCTTAAATGATTAATTGAATGATTCCAATGATTATTTTACTTTACAATCGTGTATAATATAACATTAATTACAGAGTAATGGACTGATTCTAGAGCATCCTAATTACATACAGATATATTCAGCTTTTTGATCTTGATGCTCCGAGCAGGAAATGAAGTTTTTATCTTATTTTATATTAGATTACTTAAGTGATATATTTATAGAATTATCTCCATTAGTTACATTTTTTTACTGAAATGTTAAACGCGTATTATTTTATTTCACATCGATATTTTTTAAACCTTATAGCTCTTATACCTCAAAAAAAAAATTATTATTAACTTTAAAAAAAAGATAATAAATTATACAATTTATAGATCGTCATTTTCTTCCTATTTTTCACGCTATTATATTAATAACTATTATTGTTGGATTCTATCAATTTCATTAAATCTCCCAGTACCCTACTATAAAGATGGAAAGAATGAGGGGTTTGATTCCCCGCTATTAAATGTTAATTAATTATTCATGAATAATTAAACTAAATGGTAATTTTTGTTTTTATAAATATAATAAGCAAATAATATTTTATTTATTTTCTTATTTAATTTATTTTAATTAACCAAAATAAAATTTATTAATGCTAAATTCACTTGAAAAACCATTACCATAATTTAACTTTTCAGATCAATCCTATATCCATGATAATAATAGTCCATAAAAAAGTTCAACATTAAATAATATATATATATATATATATATATATATCTATAAATATAATCAAAGATAAAGTATCTACTACTCCATAACGAAATTTTTTTCCTACTACTCCCTCAACATTATTCACGCCACAAAAAAATTATTTCACCCCTGATCGATATAATGCATAATAGCATTAAAAAACCTTTAATTAAATTAAGACATAAATATCATAACAATCAGTTTCTCCTCATTCAAAATAAGAATCAATTATTTCCTCAATAATGAAATAAAATTTTGATTTATAAGAAAAAAATAGATATTTGCTATAAAATAATAAATGTAATTTTATAAATACTTATTAAATCAAAAATAAGTATTATAATCAATTTTATAGAAATTGTAATAAAGAGTAGAAAAAGACTAACACATATTACTGTAAAAATCTGAATTAAATAGAAAAAAATTAAGATTAATAGAATTTGTAAATAAATATGATGAATTATAAAAATAAAACCAATAAATGATGGAGAATATATAAATATTAAAAAATTAAATTAACGAATGAGGATTGTTTGTTTAAACTAAATGATCATTTATTAAATATCAAACTGTTTAAATTTTTTATCATCTGAAAATTAAAAAAACCCCATTTAAAATAAATATATTTATTATATAAAATAATAAAAAATAGATATAGAAAGAAATCATTATTCTTATTTGATCTATATAAATTCAGCATCAAACTCATTTGTATAATTAATTTCGTTAATTTATTCGAATTCGACATCATCGGTGTAATTGATTTTATTATAATTGGTATCTTCATCTTCATCTGAGAGTATTCTTTTATTTTATCGTAGTTCATTTAATTTTTCTAAATTATTTTTATCATTATCATAATTGGCTTTTTTGAATTCTTTAATGGTATTTTTTTCGATTTAATTTGTACCTAAACCCATAATCGATGAATCATTTTATTTGAGAATTAATAAATCTGATATTAATTCTGATAAAATTTTATAATCCTTGATATAAAATGTAAGTCCAATTGAGCAATCAATATCCATACAGTTCATTAATAAAATATCATTACAGTGATATGATTATTTTTCTAGGATTTTATCTTAAAAATTATTTGATTAAACAAAATGAGGGTCCAAAAAAGCAAATTAATCATCTAAATATCCATAAAAATATAAAGCCTATCTAGGCCTACCACCTATCATACAATTGAAATATTTTTTTCGCATGAAATATTTTATTGAATCAATATATATTGGGTTAGGTCTATCGCAACCGATCCTGCCCAGTACATTTAAACCAACACTTTTATGCTAATATTCTTTATTACATTTCTAACAGATAAATTAAATTATTTTTTGATGAATAAAATCCTTAAAATCCATTGGTTTATTTTATTTTTGATAGGCCACCTCACTCTTATGGATACTTTCATTTAAATTGGTATTATTTTAAGGGATAATCATTTCAAATTCACTTACTCGTCGTACTTTTTTAATATATTATGGCGCAATTTGCTAAATTTCTTAGAACTGAATTGTAAAATCATTCTACCTATTAGAGCATGTACAATTTTACATTCTATTTAATACCTTATTAATATTAATCCAATTTTCAAATTCACAAATAAAATCAAATTTTATTAAATAGCAGATTGATTTATTTATCGATTGATCCTAAAGATATTTTTATACCAATTAATCCAAACAAAATATTATTTAATTAGGACTCTACCATTTTCTAATATCCTAATACAATCTATTAGATATTGCTATTCCAATTATATTTATTAATGAAAAAGGTTAATCATTTTCTTCCACCGAATCATTAAATAATTTTATAATTTTGTATGATATCACCTCATAAAAATCAATATCAATATCGGATTTTAAATTTAAATCTAAAATTGATGAGAGATGAGTTATAATTAAATTAGATAATAACATCTACCCCACCCTTAACATACATCCCCAACCTATATCGTCATTTATTACAACATTATCAATTTAATTTTATTTGAATTCTAAATTCATATGTTTTCTGTAAGTAAACCATAGTAAATTACTCACTATTTTTTATATATCCTGAAAAAGAAAAAAAAATTATTTAAAAAACAAAAAAATTATTTTTATTGATAAATGAAATTAATATATAAACATCCATCTATCTTATTTCTTTTCCTTAAACATAGATTTCACCCGAATTAGAATCAATTGTTGTTGTTGTAAGATTTCTAAAAGTATAATTTGTATTATACCAATATTATTTCATTATCTAAGGTACATTTGTTTATGATATTGATTACTATATTTCTTATAATTGATACATCATTAAAAATATTATTCTTTTTTTTTATATATTTATTTAATTTTTAAAAATCTTATATTTTATATTAATTATATTTTTTACTTTTCTTTATTTTAATTATAATAAATTATTATTCTATATTCATTCAGAGTGTCTTCTATCTCTAGTCAAAATTTTATCAGTTAAAATATTTTATGATTAAGAGGTTTTGTTATACCTCTCCTCCTTAATTATACTTATAATATTTACAGCCTTCTCTGGAAATCTTAATATATTTATATATATAAATATGTATAAATACTCTGTAATTATTCCATCAATATTTAATTCATTCATTAATTTTCGATAAAGTTCAACTGAATTTTTCACACCCATGAAATTCAATAATTTATTATCATCATCTCGTATAGTCCAAGTATAAATGAATAAACCCTTTTTTCTAAGCTATTCATATAATTCATGAGGACGGTTCCTTATAAATAAATTTATATATTTAATTTATAAAGTTTGAAAAATAATTACCTTTTTTAATCCCAGATTAATTTTAAATCGATTCCTATTCCATTTGTATTTTAACAAAGATTTTCTATGTTTATAAAATATTTATATTTTTATAATATAAAATTAATATTGAACTTAGGGGGTATATTTCCTATAATTTCCACACTAATTTAATTCTCGGTAAATTACTATTTTAATGGAAATATTCAATCGAATCATGATTAAATGACATTATAACAATTGGACATTTTATTTATGCCTCTTATTTTGTAGATAATTAATGATACTATAGGCATTAAAAAACTAATTTTGAGATATTTTAATCCTAAGTTTTAAAATGATACTATTTATGAAATAATATTTTTAATTTTATATATATAATATATACATCTGTATCTTTAATCTCCAATAATATTCCCGCGATTCTATCGTCAAAATTTTTTTTACCCTAATTTACCTGATTAAACTAAATCATCATTGTTATGACTTCATTTAAAGTAGGAAAATTAAATTTTAGATCAAACCACTATTAGACAGTTAAAATATATATATATATTTATGTATTACTTTAGGACGATTCTATAATATAGTTTATTTAACTCCCAGTTATTTTAATTCATCTAAAGTAAAATCATTTACCCACCAATCTTCTTTATTTTTGTGATATTTATATTCCTTTATTTTTTTTCTATCTTAATACTAAGGAAAATCAGCGATATTTGTTAAACGAGATAAATATACATCATGAGCCACTAAAACTATTACAATGAATTTATAAGAATGATTAATATATATTTTTATATATATAATATATATCCTTTTTTGAGGATATTTTTTTAAATATTTATTTTATCGATTATA
>Ga0102912_1000108_pt1 | contig 11628 bp, 5 predicted proteins | sample Colrivmeta1560A3_FD_78499 | JGI IMG/M metagenome (GOLD analysis project Ga0102912, IMG submission 78499) | Estuarine microbial communities from the Columbia River estuary - metaG 1560A-3 | ecosystem: Environmental > Aquatic > Marine > Intertidal zone > Estuary | place: USA: Columbia River Estuary...
ATTTTTTTATCTAAATTAAAAAATTTCATAAAAATTTTTTAAATACGAAGTATTTATGATTTTAATTTTATAACTTTTTTAAGTCATTTCAATTCAAAATTTATTTTACCGTAACAAGACATAAATTGTGAAATAAATTGTATGATTTTTGTAAATTCTTCAAATTGATCAATAAAAATATTAATTAATTATATAAAATAAAAATAAATATATCTGCAGAATAGTTATGTAATGCTTATATATATATTTTTGGATGCGTTTCTATATGCATCCGATGGCTTGGATGACCTCCATCACTGAACCGTTAAAATATTTTGTTATATTAAAGTAAATATCATGTTTGAGGCATCTAATCTAATCTCGTATAATCGTGAAATTATTTGATAAAATTTCTAAATTAAATTCATATATATATAATATTATATAAATTATTTTACTTCATTGATTTTTAATATAAATAAAAATAATTAAAATGTTGGAATTTGTAATTTATATGGCGATTATTAGATAAATGAATACATATTTGATAAGTTAAAATATTTCAGGGTAAATGATAGAATCTAGATATAGTTAGTTATAAATAAACCCAATAAATATGTTGGATTAGGATTTGGATCATGGATAATTTATATTGAACGTTTAAATTGATATTGATTAAATTTAAGATCCTTTTAGAAATCCTTTTAGAATCTTGTACTTTAACTCTTAGAATGAAAATAATTATAAATATCTTATTTATGCTTTGGAGAATAAGGTTATAGAAGAATATTTTTATTAAGCCAAACTTAAGCGTATTGCTGATTAATCAGTTTGTTAAAATAAGATTTAGGATCAATTATATTTATCATTGACTTCATAATATAATGTAGGTGGAGATTAATTCTATTGTGAAATATATGGTTTAAAACTTTAAACTTAAATTTAGCTTTCCATATAAAATGTAAAAACTTCATCCCCTCTCATTTTAATATATTACCCAAAACTAAGTATATCAAATCCTGATATTAAATATAATATTTAAATATCAGCGGAGGTAATTTATTTTAAATAAAAAAATTAATTCAAGTAAATTAATAAATTATAAATAAATAAAAATTTAAGATCTTCAAAACTAATCATGATTATATTGTTACTATAATTCTTACATTCACATTTATATTATTGTCAGGAATCTTAACCACAATACTATGCGTTCTAAATTAATAGTATAAAAGAGCAAAAGATAATTATTTTAATTTTTAACTCACTGGATCTTATGAAGAACGTAAAAGTCGAAAAGAATATTGAATTTATTATTTTTTATAATATTATATTCATTATAAAAATTTAAAAATAAAAATAAAATATATATCCTATATATTAAATATATTATAAAAATTATATCAATGATCTTTCTAACATTTATGATTCTATTATTTTTATTATTGTTATTATTTTGCACACACTAATTTATGTTTCCTCTTCGAAGTTTTATCCCTTTCCAATCCATTTGTTTCGTCATCACTCGTACATGTTTCTGAGCTACTAGAATTTTAATTTTCATGAGGCTTATGATATATACAGCAAACTTATAAATTTAATTATTATTATTGAATATTTGAAAATATTAATTATAGTAATAATAAATACTATTCGACTTTTTTTTATTCATATCTTCATTATCTATCGTATCCTGGCTCCATTTTACTTATTATTTTATTATCTTTTATTCATTATAAAAAATTTATTTTAAATAACTAACCTTTTTCTTTTTTGTTTTACTTTTATCAGTTTCGATTAATTTATTCATTTAATTATTTTCCCCATCTAACCAAATTTACTAGGACTATGAACTTGCTTTGATCGTAGAGATTTAACTTATCATTTTTATCAAATAAATTATGAGTTAATTAATTATTTTTTGTTAATTTCTGAATTTTTTTTATTATTTTTTTTTTATTAATAATATATATTTTTTTTTAAATCAATGATTAAATAATTATATTTACTTATATTGCTGATATGTAGTTCTTATTGTTATGAATGTCATTATTCTTGTTAGATGAATTAATGCTAAAGGGAAAATTCCTACTATGATTGTATAAAATGCGGAGCTGATCGAGTAATCCACCAACTCGATTTTTATGAGTAAAATAAAATTTATGACAATGTAAATTTTTATTTGTTTTTTTTTTAGATATACTATTTGGATAAAATATTTTTTAAAAACAAATAAAAAAGATTCTATTTTAAAATAATACCACAAGCGGATATTGTTATTGTAATGGATTAGATGGAATTTCTAATAATGAATGTAATTAAATTAATAAAATAGCCAAAGTTCTCATATAAAGTTTTAAAGCTTTAATTTATTCTACAATGTTTATTGCTTTTACTATCTTTTTATTATAGGTTTTTGAGTATCCAATATAATCATAAAAAATTTGATTATTTCTTTTTTATAGATGTCAGTTTTTGAAATAATGGAGTTTTTTGATTTCTACTAAACTATTTATATCATGAGGTTTCATTTTAATATATATATATATATGTATATATATATATATATATAAATATATATTTTAAGATATATTTAAATCTATACAAATGGAGGATACGATTATTAGATGAAATAATTATCTGATTCAAATATAATGATCATAGATTTTTTTAGTAATTTATTTATGAGCGATAAATAATAAGAGATATTTGATAGTATATAATTTTTTTTTTTTTATATATATATTAAAATTTTTGAAAAATTATATAATAAAAAGATTAAACTGTCTTATTTGATGAAATATGGAGATACTTAATACCAAAATTAGTTTTGAATGAAATGAATGTATCATTTTTAAAGAAAGCGTCTTTAGGTTTATTAATAATTTCAGTGATATATATTAAAAGCATAGTTTAATATCTTGTGAATAAATATTCGAAAAAGTATGAAAAATAAATTTAATAACGAGTATTTATATATTATTTACTAAAGGGTTTAAAATTATGAAATTTCTAGTAATCGTGAAGATTCAGGTCTTTAATAAAAAAATGATAATAGTGGGTAGATGATGAACGATTATAAAAATAAGTTTATGTCAATTTAAGTTAATTTGGTGGATATTTTAATACATCTATTTAGCTATAGGTTGCTTTTATCTGCTGCAATTTCAATATAGCTGAGCTCTACTAGTTTTGTTACGAAAGCTGACATAATTTTATCATATTTGACTTTAATTTTCCTGATATTCCATTAGCTATATCAAATCTATCGATTATAAAATTTGAGGAAGGAAGATTGGAATGCAGGATTTTATTTTATATTCCATCAAGAAATCGATATCACTAAATCTATTATATTAAAAAATATTCCTTAAGTAATTTTTATAAAGAAGATAGCAGTTGTTTCATTAATAATTTTCAATAATAATTCATAGAATAAGGCTTTAATTATTTTAATCATAATATTTTGCCTTAGCCTATTCCACTCTATAATTTCTCGTCCATTCAAATAAATGTAATAAAACAAATACAATAATTAATATATTTTAAAACTCATATCAAAATAGGTATCAAAATATTTTACATATTATGTTTTCTGTATTTGAGCTAGCCATCATAGTTCTATTTTATCTAATTTCACACAGTTCTAATTAAGATCAAGAATAATATCTTCAAATATTACCATATTTAATTAGCTTGATTACCTTGTAAGTAATAATTGTATACGGATCTTTACTGCTACGATAATTATATTTAATCCGTAGACTTCTAAAAAAAAAATCACATCACAAACTTCATAATCATACCGGGTCATCATCTGCTATCGCTGAATAAATTGTATCATAAAAATAACTGGATACAAATAAATAATTCTCCGAACATGAAAATAATAATTTCCATCAACCTATAATGAATACATAAGTATTATAACTATAACGAAGTAGACCATTAACGATTAGATAAATAATATAAGGGAATCATAAAATAAATTGATTTTATTTTTTTGATTGAATTAAATTAAAATAAAATATATATATATGTAAACATTTTTTCTTATTTTTAGATAAAATAATTTATAATAAAAAAAAATTTTTTAATATCATTCATTTTTATTAGATTTTTTTGAAAACCTTAACTGCAGCAACAACTGTTTTATTTTATTTCACGCTTTACAATTATTTGATTTATTTATTTTACTAATCAATAGTTTCTTATATTGACTCACAAATAGGAATTAATTTTTTACATAAATCATTTATTTAAAAAGAATTATGATCGACTTACTCTTTAGATGTGAGTATCATTAATATTTCTGGATATTTTATATATATCTCCCATATTAATTAAAATATATTTGATATGATTTATGACCAATCATCTTAATTAATTTTTGATATTGATTTCTATATTAATTTTATAGTTTTTTCATAGTTATTAATGATGATTTATAAAATTAGTTTATAATTTAGTCTATCATTATTAAACCAAATTTAAATACGATCTAATATAATTCTACATAATGTATGATGTATTTAAATATAATCGCTTTCATGAAGCTCATCTTATTAACTACTAGTTTGTATGTCATCTATCTTTTTTAAAATATACTATATACACCTCTCCTAAATTATTTAATATTCTTAATATTCATATTAAGAGAAATGATGTATCATATTATTCAATAAACAATTAATAGTTCTAGCATCTATTTAAATTAATTAAACTTGCTTATCATTATTTTCAAGTATCTTTAATGTTTATTCTAGATTATCAATTTTATTTAAATTCAATTGTAGCTTATTTTGAAATTGGGGTTTAGGAAGCTTACCATTCACTTTTTGATTGAATTGAATTGAATTATAAAATAATAGTATTTTATTTAGGACTTTATTGCTTACCTTGTTATATTTGAATATTCCAAATATTTATGTGAATAGTAATGAAAATTTTTTACTCATTCTTTCTTCTATTGTGATATCACGTTGATTTTTTTGTATGTATATCTGATCTTTGAGAAATTCTAAAATTTTACATAATTTAAGGCATGTTATATGATCAATCAAATCATCTGTCACCAATATCTCATTATTTTAATCTTAATTTTATTATAATTCGCTATTATGATTTTAAATTTCTTTATGGATTATTTATTTTAAAAATTATATGAATTAAGCACATAGCTAAGTTAAATCATATTACTAGTTGCTTCTGGCTTGACACCACATCTAAATCGATGCAATATTTGCTTATAAAATTTTTATAGCATCCTAATTCGAATTTTTATCTAAACCCTCTTATATATTTAAATTTTCCTATTACTCCTAAGCCATCTTATCGAACCAATCTATAAGTATATTTTCAATTTTAATCGACATGATTTTATTTCTAATTATCTTCTCCCATTAATTTAATTCTTTATGGTATATATAACCCATTTATATTTAAAATGGATGCGAGTACACAATATTAGATATTTGACTTAAATTCTATAATGAAATTTATGCGAAATTATAGCTCAACATCAAATTATTTCTAAGCGAATAATCCTATTATTATTTAGTCTTTTAAAATTCTACTATCTAATATAACGATTAATTAATCTATTAATCCCTCTTATTTATTTTATTTTTTTATTTACAGATAAATTAATATATATATATATAAATTTATATATAAATAAAAAAATAATCTATACTCCAATCAATTCATCCTCAAACTATTTTACCGTATTATTGAGATTTTTAATTTACTTTCCCATTTAAAGCATGACACCTTTAGCATTTTCAAGCGATGATAGCTCCTCTTATCTTTATTTTTTATTATATGTTATATTTTTTTAAATAAAATATTATATATATAAATATTACTAATGTTTATATTCTTGATATTCCCTTTTTAGTTAATTGTATTGCGTTTGCATTTCTGATATTTTTTGTTTCTGTATTTCTAAAGATCTATATATGTTTTTTATGATTGATTTTATTTTAAAAAATAATTTATTGATTATAAAATTATTTTTTTAAAAAAATACTCGTTATGTTTTCGATTGATTGTGAAAATATCATCTATGAGTTTTTAATTTTATTATTTTCTTTTAAATGTATATTTAAATTTAATAAGAATGATTTATAAAAAAGTTTTTTTTAAAAATAAAACCCTTCCTCAATTTGATCAATCATGTGTTTGAGTTTAACATTTAAAGCATCTTATTTTTCAGTTTCAATACGTTATAGTAATGTATCAACTATATAAACAAATATTCTCCATAGATTGGCACATATTATTGTATATTATTTAGAGTTCTTTTTATTTTTTATTTTATTTTTTTGTTTTATTTAAATTTAATATAAAAATAAAATACCTACGATAGTTATGTCATTACTTGAGCAATCAATAAATTTAATTTATGAAATACTGAATCAAAAAACTTCTATTTAGCCCTATTAGAATAATTATCACTGATGTATTCTTAAAAATCATCAACCTCTATAGATTTCAATGTGGTAATAAATAAAAATTCTATATTTTTATAATCATTTTCCCTTGCGCTAAGAATTCGATCATTAATTTGGATTAATAGTATTTTTTATAATTCCAATCCGTCCTTTATATCTTAACCTACTAATTTGAGGCTATCCTGATATCGATATAGATTATCATCGAATTATATATTTTCTAAATTTCTTTATAAATTTTATGGCATGATAATAATTTTATTAGATCTTTTTTCAATATAATCTGTGATAAATTATTTTGAAATCTGGGCACTCTTAATGCTACGTGATGATGTAAATTATAATTTTCTATGACAATTCATATCGTCCATATTTTTTGTTGAGATGCTACTATTTACATTTTTTATCAAATTCAATTCTGACTACTATGTTTTAGATTTAGATTTATCTGTTAAAAGCGAAACCGATGAATTATAGTTATAATTATTCTATCTCAAATACAATTATCTACTCATTTTATTATCATCGAATTAACTTTAAGTTGAAAATTATGGAATTTTCTTAATCATTTATTTATAGAAAAAAAATAAAAATTAACAAAAAGCTAATCAAAGAAATTAAAATTTTTAACATAACATAACATAAAAAATTAAATAAAATATATATATAAACATACAAAAAAAAAATAATTAAAAAAAAAATCAATTCAATTTTAATCTTTACTTTCCTACAATACATCATAGAGAACATCTACGAATCCCTAGAAATTTATTAATATTTTATCTAGAATGTTTTCAATTGAGTAAATATTATAAGGTAATTTTTAAATTTAAAGATGAATAAGGCATAGATCCAAAAATAACTATATTGTTTTTTGTTTAATAAAATATTAGTTTGATGTAGATGAATTACCTACAATCTTTCTGATAGCAAGTATATTTAAAAATTAGGCTCAGTGAGGCCTTTTATTAAAACCTTTGAATCATCATTTAGGATGAACTCTCCATGAAGATTATCTTATAGAACCTTAGCCAAAGTTGCCGCATGCATAGATTTTGTGATTGAATTAATTTCATTTTCTCCCTATATATTATATTCACGATAATCTTTCTTAATAGCTGATTTTATATGATATATCCTATAAATTTTATTCTATGATGAGTGTTCGATATCTTTTTAATTCTTTAGCTATTTTTATGTATTTTATGCTAATATTAACCATGTATGATATTAAGCTTTAGGTCGATTTAATTTTTATTTTACCAACCATACTACAATATAATGCATTTACAATGATTTATCCAACAACTCCAAAAATCCATTATAATTTTCATCTATCTCATGAACTTTTATTACTACTCTTTAATGCTAATCTTAATTTATAGCAGGATGCAACCAATCTATCATCCAGTTGTCCCATAATAATTTTAATAAATGCGCCTTGAGCTCTTAAATCAATTAAAATCTCTCCCTTTATTATAATCTAGTAGGTATTTCATTCTTTTATAAATATTTTTACTAATCCTAAATCTATAAAGCAGGTAAAATTGATTCAGGATAATTTTATACTAAAAATTTAAATTATTCATTCAAGTAATCCTCACTTAAATAATTCAACTACAAAAAAATTATAAAATTCTCCAACTCTTTAGACTATTAAATTTATTTTTCGCTAACAGATTCTACAGTGCTTATCAAGAATCTCTATGCTGCTGGTTATTTTACCTACTACTTCATATCGATTAAAGGACTTTTATCACGTATGATATTTTTTTTTAGAGACTATGACTTTTTGTTTGATTATTACTATTACTACAATGATTTTTACGTCAATTAAATTTAAGTATTCTATATCAAATTATAAGATGGAGGAGATTATTATTTAATATTTTAATTCAAATTTTAGGCTTTAGTAGGGGATGCAATATTACTCACAGGTATTAACCCTGTTTTCTATTATATCATAATATCAACCGAATTCATAGCTTACTATATTATATTCTAATATTCAGGCATTATTTATTAAATCAAAGATCTTATAAACTCCTAATTTTCTTTATTCAACTACTAATTATGGCTTGAAATGTTTTCATATTAATTCCCATATAAAAAATCTAAATAGAATATAACATCCTAATTTTTTTTTTAAACAATTTAAATTATATATCCATATACATATTTAATTCTATAATAAATATACCCACTTTATCTTCTAATCGATTTAATGGCTTAGATTTAATTAGCTCCAACTAGTCCATATAATTAGTTAAAGTTTCTTGAGAATCTTCGTTTGATTTTAATTTGTTTATAATATAGTTTGTCAGAAAATCAGTATGTCTATCAAAAAATGCTTATACAAATTAATTCAAAGTAGATAATTAATTTTTCATATATCTGATTTAACTATCCCTAATCTTATTACACTCTATTAAACCCAAATTAGCCTAATATTCTCTGTTAACCTATCTTTCCTTTATAAATATCTCACGAAAAAAATCATCGGCATCAACATTTTTAGCCATATGACCATCATGCTCAGCAACGCATGCAATACAACCTGCCCTAGTAGATGAGTCACAATTTTTCTCCCTACAGATGAATTAAATTATTTATTGTTTGTGATTTAATTTATTGCATCGAAATCTAATATTTTATGCGTATTTCGATGATTAATTCATTTCTAAATGTTTTATATTAGATTAATAATTATTATTTTTTTTATTATAAAAAAATAAAATAAAACATAAAATAAGTAAAATGCATATTTTTACTAGTATTTTATTTATGATGTTGATGCTATAGGATTCATTTTAGAATAATATGCATGTACTATCATCATAAAATCCATAAACTTCATTCATTTAGCAAGCAAATGTTATATCAATGTCATCATTATCCCTTATTGGAAGCGTTTCTTCAAATATGCCTCCTTATTTAGAACTAAGTAGTATACCAGATGGTATAGCTAAGATTATGATAGGTCATAATGAAGAATAAAATGGAGCATTACATTTATTATTCAATGAAAAAGTGGTTTTATCAATGAACTAATAGCATATATATACATAAGCTTAAGAGGTTAAAATATAAAATCTACGATTTAGTGGATAATTATTTTATGCCTCATAACCTCAATGGAAGTTGATTGTGAATGAATAATTTTGGTTGCCAGCAACAGGATGGACTGATTCATCGATTACTACCTGTGGTGGTATTCATATGCTTGGTGGATATGGTAAATTTGCAGGAGGGGAGGTTCAAAAACAATTTTAAAATATCAGTGCACATCAATAATTAAAAATAGTAGGTAATTATCATTTCATAGATGCATGGAGCGGGGAATCTGGATTTATGAGGGCAAATATAGGTAGGGATGGTGTAATGGAATATTTATGGACAGAGAAATATGATTATTCAAAAAGTAAAAATGGAATAAATGTATGCGGAGCCAATTATCCAGAAGGTAAACTATCATAGAAAATAGAAATAACTATACCCCATACATCAGATACCATTATAATTGGATTTGGCTCTACCTTAGATTAAGATGCAGAAGAAAATTCATTTGGTATCAGCAATCTTCAGATTTATATTATATGAAACTTAAACATCTTTTTTAATTAAATTAAATATTATAATTAGTAATTTTATAAATCCTTTCCTTAAAAATTTTTAAATATATATATTGTTCAAAAGCATTTACGATGAACATAACTAGAACCAAATTCATTATATTCAGCACGGGTAATAAACATGGGTTCAAAATTAGCTAAGGATGATAGTATGCTACCTCCCATCCATACTGAATATTTACGCTCAGGAGGATCATAAACTCTAATTTTCATAGTCGAAGGAGCAAGTGCAACAACTTCCTTACTTAATCTGACTGTCATACCTTAAAACATGGTACTACCACCAGCCATGACTATGTTGGCGTATAAATCCTTAATATATTTATTTAATTAAAGAAAAAAAATTTGGTTGAAAAATAAACTTGGTTAAAACTTTTTTAATATCAGCATCGCATTTCATGATGGAAGAGAAAGTTAATTCATGAATCCCTGAATAATCGCTATTTAATTTGGATGGTTGAAATAGGGCTTCTGGGCATTTGAATAATTAGCTACCCAGAGCAATATCATTACCATCTGGCATACGGTGAATTATTTCTTTTTCTTTATTATCTTTTTCTGTAAATGCCTTCATCTCAGCCTCAAAATCGCTAACTACATAGCACTAAATTTTTAAAGAAAAAAAATTAATTATAAATATGTAATTTATTTTGGCTCTACCTTTTTTTCCTTGGCATCTTTAGCATTATCAAATTTTGTTTCATCTTAAGCAGAAAATTCTTTACCAGATTCTTTCATTAATTGAATCAGGTATTCAGTTAGCCTTTTACCAGCCACCTATAATTTCATAATCGCGTGCGATAAAGCAAATCCTTCATAAACAGGTACAGTTTATGTAACAGCATCCCCAGAATCTACCACTAAGCCAGTTGTTCTTCCTGATGCAAATAATGCTAAGACTTATTAAATAGCTAGGTAGAATGATGGTACATTAAATTTATCAAACATTATCTCTGCCATTTTTTCCCTATTCTATTTTATATTCAACGGAGGTTCAGTCATTAAAACTGGATGCTCATCTGGACTGACCCTCAATTCTTTTTTTTGTTTTATTTTTATTATTATTTTAAAATTAGTATTTTCTATAATACCATTAATATATGTATGATGCCATATTTTTTCCATATCATCCCACTTTGTTATGATTCCATGAGATATAGGATAACTTAAATTTAAAACACCCTATTTTGAATTTACTTCATCTCCTATATATGTATCCTTCTAATCCATACCCACCATTTAACCTGGTTATTTAGGACGCCCAACAACTGTCGATATTGTAGCCCTAGGAGCATCATCACCAGATATACCAACTTTACAAAAACCAGTTCCGTTATCAATCACCACCGCTGGTGGAAAACTATTATCCATTCTATTTTATCTTTTATTAATTAAAACAATTTATAATTTAAATAAAATGAAAGAGTTATTTATTTATTATTTTATTATCTAATCAGTATAAAACTTAATTTATTTTAAATATTCGATTTATTTTTATAATTAAAAAAAAAAATAAAAAATCTATATGAAAAAAATTAAAAAAATAATAATTTTTTAGATAA
>Ga0102912_1000109_pt1 | contig 11598 bp, 6 predicted proteins | sample Colrivmeta1560A3_FD_78499 | JGI IMG/M metagenome (GOLD analysis project Ga0102912, IMG submission 78499) | Estuarine microbial communities from the Columbia River estuary - metaG 1560A-3 | ecosystem: Environmental > Aquatic > Marine > Intertidal zone > Estuary | place: USA: Columbia River Estuary...
TATATATATTTATATATAAAGAATGATTTATTGGAATAATGGGTTCAAGTGATAGAAATTACCGATGAGATATTAGAGGCATATTTTTCAGATGCTGATTAGGCCAATATGAAATAAAAGGATTAATATACTGGTAATTAATTTTATTAAAATTTATCTTTTTAATAAATCTAAAAGTTGCTCTCGAGTAATTCAATCTAAATCAAGAGGATGAGGATTTAAATCGTTTGGTTGCTTCATTTAAAAATGTATTAGGAAAGGATTATGATATGAGCAATATTTCCCTATTCTGATATTTTTTATAAATCAATATTTTATTTTTAAGTTTTAGGTATATAAATTATTTTAAATAAAAATAATGTCTATAATTTCATAATTCAAAATACCTAAATTGTTGCGAATAAAAGATATCTAAGATTAAAAATTTATTGAATAAAATTATGATTTGGATATAAACCAATATACTGAAATTTAGACATCGAATAATTAAGGTTTATAATCTAATTTATTAATTTTTTTTTAAGCATAGCAAAACCAAAATCCATCATAAAAAGTTAAATCTATCTAAAACGATTTTTAATTTTAATAAAATATTCCAAATAATTCTATTAAAATATAATAATTTGATAATAATGGATAATATTTGTAATAGAATGAATAAATATTATTATAAGAATCGATGTAAATTATTTTTGATATATTTGCCATTTATAAGAAAGGTGGATGATTTTTTATAATAAATCATACCATTAAAATAGGAAACATTACCAATTAAATAGATAAGGGGTAAGATAATTTAAAAAGCTTTTGAATAAAACAAATAGAACTAAGAGCAAGTGTTATAAAAAGCGATGATAATTCATTAATAAAACTAGTAAGTATCTGACAATAATAATTTGAATATTATATTTGATATCTATAATGATATTTGAAGAATAAGATTAATATTTTCTACCCATTCAGGTTTGTAATAATTTTAAATCAATGGTTTAAGTATTGCATATTTTTTATTCATGGATGTTTATTGCTTAGTTAATAAAATTAGTCAGTAATGAATATCATCAAAAATAATTAAAGTAACCATAGATAAAAGATGTAAAAAGCAAATAAGAAGAAATAGGATGTACTATATTCTTTAATTCAAATATTTTAATAAAAAAGATTTAATAGCAGGCATTAGAGTATGAGGTTCAAAAATTGAATTCGAAAGTTGATTTATTGGTAAATTAATTTAATGAGGAATTAAAAGAGGTAGATAGATAAAAGGATGAAGAGGGTTAAATGGAAAGGAATTTATAAAATTTTATGATTAAGAATTAAACGACACAGTTATATAATTACGTTGAAAAAGTTGTAAGAGAATAGATTAATGATGAAATAGCCATTGATCATTATATGAATGAAGATTAAATAAATGAAAAACTTGAGTTAATGTTTAGTGATAATTAATAGATTTATGATGATTATGAAGAATAAAAATAATTATGTTTATAAAAATTCTAAAAAATGGAAGATACAAATGAATAAAATATTTTTCTCAAACAATAATAGAAGGAATAATAAATTATGATGAATTAATATCATTAACAAAATTAAAGGAAAAATAGTTTGAGATAAAAGATTGAAAGTCTTTAAAATCAAAATGTTAAATTATAATTAAGAAGTAATTTAAAATAGTTGGAATAGAAACGAGAATAATAAAAGATTCTTGATGAAAATATTAAGAATCACTAGAATCAACGAAAACAAAGATTAGAAAAAATTAATAAAAATAATTAATTGAATCAATATGTAGGATACGGTAAATTAAAACCTATTTTTAGACCTATTCAATGAATAAAATAAATTCATTATATTTTATTATCAACATTATTTTTTAAAAAAATTTTGATCAAAATGATATCTCAATTAAATTTTATAAATCGATGGTCTCTTTAATATCATCTTTGAAGTTTAATACAGCAATAGCTATTTCATCTTGAATTGACTATAATAAGGGCTATAAATAATTAAGTTTTTAATTTAAATCAATGTAAATACATTATTCAAATATTCTTGTAAATTTTTATGTTTCTTCTCGAATTCTTCTAATTTAATCTTAACACTAGCTAGATTTCTTAAAAAAAAAAATATTATGGAATATATATATATATTTATTATTTACTAATCCTTTTATTATTATTAGGTTTTTGATAATTTCCTATTTTAATTCTATTAAATGGGAGGAACTAATCGCAATCATGATTATAATAATAATAAATATAAATTCCTTTTAATTATATATAGTACTCTCCTCTTTTTAATCCTTAATTACTAGCTCATTGTATGATTTGGATTATATTAATTTAATAGTTTTTTAAAAATCCCCGATCATCATGGTAATTAATTCCTTAGATTAATCGAAATCGTTGAATGTGGGTAATGGGTCTTCTGGATTTAATTTCATATTAAATTGAGCTAATTGCGCTAAAATATCCATATCAGGCCTTGAATAAATTAATTATTTGTTAAATACATTTATTATTATAAAGATTATTATTATTATTATTTTGGCTGATTTTAATGCTAGTGGTGATGATGATTTCCCCCACATTATGAATGATCGTGATCTTAGTTATTTTAATTTTAATGAGCCTCTTAATTTTTCTACTATTTTTATGTATTAGTATTAGGTTTTTCTTGGGTAGTTGCTTATTTATTTTGTTATTTATTTTTTTTTGGCATTTATATTGAATTTTATATTTTAAAATTTTTTGAATTTTAATATTTAATATTTTTTTTTCAAAAATTAAATATAATGTACTATAATATGTCAATTAAAAATATCTAAAAATTAAAAAAAAACATAAAAATTTTAAAAATTAATTAAAGGTCATACCAGGACTCGAACCTGGGTCGTGAGAGTCAAAATCTCAAGTGCTAACCACTACACCATATAACCAGTCTCGAAGGTTTAGATTTTGATTGATAAAATAAAGAATAATATTATTTTGTATGTCTTTTCGAATTTTTATTAGAAAAAAAAGTAGATATAGAATATCAAATATGATTGCAGATTTATTTTTTCATAAATTTAATTTTAATTGATAAATCCTAATTCATTTTTCTTTTATTTGAATGTATTTTATCTTAAAAAAAAATTCTGAAGTTTTTATTTTTATTTTTATTTTAATTTTAAATGCAAAGATTAATTAGGGGCACAATCAGTTGTACAAAAAAAATAAAATCTCATTCAATATTAACTCCCATTTATTAATAAAAATTTTCTACCACCACCACTGAAAAAAAAAATGAGTTGGAACGGTTTTCTGATATATTCAACAATGGTTCCAATGCATAATATTTAGAAAACCTTTATGATTAATGGTATGAGAATAATTAATCAGTTTCTCCATAATGGGACGCTTATTTTAAATAAGTTTCATAGTACTCCCAATTTGATTTTTAAGCATCCCCATCAATTTCCCAATTACCTAGTGACTTTGGATTATAAATTGATACAAACGTATTTTAATTAATAATAATAATAAATAATATTAAAATAAAAATAATCCAGTAATAAAATGACATATAAAAATATATATCATAGTGCTTCAGAGTAAGAATGTTAATTAATAAATATAGAAATAGAGGACATGAAAGAGCTGATATTGATCCATTGAAGCTTGAAACATCTATACAATAAATAGGTAAAGCTATAGGACGCACCCAATTAAATTATTAATCATTCGGATTTACTGAGGCAGATTTATAGAAAGAATTTTATATCCAAGATAAATAAAGTTAAGGAATTACTAGTCATTCCAAAAGTATTTTTTTAATTATAAAAATAAATAATATATAGTCTCAACTTTAATTTTATCTGTATATTTATATACTATTAATATCTTATTTATATTATTCCTCTCATTTACTATATTCTAAAATTTATTTACAACAACACTTTAATTATTATATCATATTGAAACTTTTATTTTTATATTACATTTAAATGAAGTTTATTATTTTTTTTTTCAAATTAATATATATATTTATATAAATATGATCATAATCACAAAGAACTTTGGAAATTGGGTGAGTTAATAGAATATTTAGAGAAGGTATATTGTGGTAAGATTGGATATGAGTATTTTCATTTGACATCATATGAAGAGCGTTCCTGGATTCGTGATCGTATAGAGAACTATGAAGAATTCAAACCAACAAAGGAATAGTAGAGGTTAACATTTGAACGACTATGTAAATAATACTGCTTTAGTAGTTTCTTAGATAAAAAATTTAACACATCAAAGAGATTCGGTATAGACGGACTGGATTCATTGGTTCCAGGTATGCTTTCTATGGTAGATACTGCTGCGTTAAATAAAGTATTATATTTTAATTTTAATTGGGTTAAAATAAAATAATAATTATTTAGGTTGAGAATGTTGTATTTGGTATGGCTCATAGGGGTAGATTGGAGGTGTTGTATACAGTGTTCTAGAAATCTGCTGAGGAAATAATGGCTGAATTCTAGGATCTGAAGGGTAAATATGATGAAGATTTATGGGGTAATTCAGGTGATGTAAAATATCATCTTGGAGCAACGAATGAATTAAATTATGGAGATCATAAGGTCCGATTGAATATATTGCCAAATCCATCTCATTTGGAAGCGGTTAATCCTCTGGTATACGGAAAGGTGAAGGCTATTTAAGATTCTACTAATGATTTAGAGGGGAAACGGTAATTTTATATTTATTTACTTTATATTTTGTTTTAAAAAAGGGCTTGCGGAGTTCTGATACACGGTGATGCAGCAATATCTGGATAAGGTGTTGTATATGAATCATTTTAAATGGCTGATCTGAAAAATTATAAATCTGGAGGTATTATACATGTAGTGGCAAATAATCAAATTGGTTTTACAACAGTTCCTAAAGATGCCAGATCAGGTTTATATTGTACGGATATAGCTAATACTGTTTAAGCACCAGTATTTCATGTTAACGCAGATGAACCAGATTTAGTCGATCGTGTATTTCAATTAGCAACAGAATTCAGGATGAAATTTAATAAGGATGTAGTTATAGATGTTATTGGATATAGAAGATTTGGACATAATGAATAAGATTAGCCGTCATTTACATAACCTATAATGTATTCTAAAATCAAATAAACATAATCAGTATTCGATAAATATACATAAAGATTAATGGCAGACGGTATAATTTCTAAAGATGAGCTTGAGGAAAAAAAGAAATTTCATTATGAAAAATTAGAATAGGCTTTCTTTAATTCTCGTTAATTATCATTGAATATATAAGAATATCAATTATAAAATTGGGAAAAGCTCCATATTCCGTAATTATGGGGTGCAATTAAAGATACAGGTGTTCCAATAGCAGAATTAAAACACATATCTAAAAAAATAAACCACCTAGATTCTTAATTTAATGTTCATCCTTAGATCAAAAAATTTTATGATATCCGCCTCAAAAGTGTATTGGATAATACGGGTATCGATTTTGCTACAGCCGAAGCACTCGCTTTCGCCACACTTCTACATGAAGGCTATTCTGTACGCCTATCAGGTCAAGACGTGGGTAGGGCCACATTCTCACATAGACATGCAGCCTTAAACGATTAAGTTGATCCTAATTAATAAAAATATTTGCCATTACTCAATATTATTCAAAACCATTAAAATACACGCTTAACAGTATCGAATTCTCATTTAAGCGAATTTGCTGTACTTGGATTCGAATACGGATATTCGATCACGAATCCCAATACGCTAACAATGTGGGAAGCATAGTTTGGAGATTTCGCTAATGGAGCTTAAGTAATCATCGATAATTATATTGCCAGCGCAGAAACCAAATGGCATGTACAATCTGGCTTAACTCTACTATTACCCAACGGTATGGACGGATAAGGACCCGAACATAGCTCAGGAAGAGTAGAAAGGTTTTTATAATTGGCCGATGATGATCCAAGCATATACGAAAGAGATCATAACAGTAAATCATTAAATATATTTTATTATTATTATTATTATTATTATTATTATTATTATAATTATTATTATTATTCATATAAATTTTTAGTTCGTCCTAAAAGATAAATATAGAATACCAATATTTAAGTAGTATAATGCACGACGCCATCTAATTATTTTCATGTATTGAGAAGATAATAGAGAAGGTAGTTTCGTAAACCTTTGATTGCCATGGTGAGTAAAAAATTGCTTAGATATGTACCAGCTAATTCATTCTTGATTGATTTTGATTAGGGTACTAGATTCCATACAGCATACCCAGAAGTATATCCAAATGAGATATTACCACCATAAGATATATTAAAAGTAATTATTTGCTCTGGATAATTATATTACGATTTACTGAGAAAGCGACAGGAGACTAAATAAAAGGTAAAATTTATATTTAGAATAATTAATTTTTTTTTTTTTTAAAAATAGAACGTAGCAATAATAAGAATTGAATAATTATCTCCTTTTCCTTATGTCTATGTTCATAAGATTCTAGAATAGTATAAATAGGCAGAATTTTATTGGGCGTAGGAGGAGCATGAAAATTATGGCCCATGGGCTTTTGTAAGGCCTCGTATAAATCATATACTATAAACAATTGCAAATGAAACCAACGTTTTCAAACATAAAAATATCAATTATATTGGAAGAAATGCTAGTGCATCTACTGCTACAGGATTTTTAAAATTACATGAATAAGAATTTTAAAGGATCTTATCAAAATTATTTGATTGAAATATTATAAACAATTGATTCTTATTAAATATATATTTGGTAAGAAATATTAATATTAAATTGAAATTTCATCATAAATAATATAAAAATAAAAAAATAAAATATTTATAGTATATGCGTGACTTAAAAATCTTAACATCTTAATTGTAAAAAAAATAATAAATAATATCATTAACCTTATAATTTTTTGATGAAATTATAGATATTAACATGAAAATTTGAAGGATATATTGATTGTTAACTATGAAGAGTTTTCACAATCGCTTTATGTTATAAACAAAGATTTCATACTAAAATCCTTTAAATTATTATAAAATAGCTTAGAATATGGAGCATAGTTAGATTTAAATAAAGAAATCAACTAATCTGATATTCTATCATTTTAATATATACTTGAGCTATAAAGTATAATTTTAGTTTAAAAAGATGGAAGAATTACTAATATATCATTAATTCTAAATGAAGTATTTTATAAAATATATAAATATGTAATATTTAAATATTTTAGATTGATACGATGGGTTAATTTGAGGATGGAATTAGATGTGCCTAATGGTCACCATCATAAGAAAATTTAATTGTACTTTGTGGGGATAATAAACTTGTAAATTTTGATTCTCAGATTGAACCGATTTCTGAAGTGATGATCGAAGATCTTGGTGAAGGAAATGGTTCGATAACATGGAATTAAGATGCATAGGTATTAATATATATATAAATAGGAAATTATATGTTTTTAAAACTCATATAATAAAAGTTCTTTTGCTTAAATTATCCCTGTAAACTCGGTGGTAGAAAATGCTATACATATGATTCATAACTTCAATTATTTCAAAGTTAATCTAAAGCAGATCCATAGGGCGGTTTGGTAGTTACCATGTTTGAGACGCCTAATTAAAGTAAAAGATATATATTTATATACCGTTGCCTTATTTAGTATATATATATATTAACATATAATTTTCCATGATTATTATTATTATTATTAATATTATTATTAATATTAAAAATCAATAAAATCATAAATTATTTTTTTTTGCTAAATTTAATTAATTTTAAATAGATGTTTTGAATGGTGTGGCATGGTAGCCATCTGTAGGATATATTGCTGGTTTTGAGTAGAATTTATAAAATAAAAGGGTAATCTTTTGGGAGAAAAATGGATTGAGGCATTTGGAGTTTGACCTACCGATATTTGAGGATAATTATGAATGTATAGATTTGAAATGGAGCCCTGATTCGAATATATTAGCTATTCATTTAGGGTATGCTTTTTTTATAAGTTTTATTTAATTTTTTTTTTATAAAAAAATATAGGTATTAGAAGGAAGGAATAATTTGTTTATATATTAGATCAAATTATAAATGGTATTTAAAACGGGTATTGAGGTCTTTATCGCCTTTTAAATAGAATATTAATTAATTTTAATGGATATCTAATGCATCTACCCCTACCTTATTGATTATTAATAAAGATTAAATTGAATAAATTAAATTGATTTATTAAGCCAATGACGCTAATTAATAAGTAAATGTTGTTGTTACGGATTATAATAATTTATTAATAACTGATTTTTCGAAAACAATAATCCCACCACCAATGTGCACTAGAAAAATATTATTCGATTAAAAAGGCTTCTTCAATAATGCAATCGATTAAATATACAACGGCCAATTCCTGCTTGTCCTAACATCAGGATCATATTTATATGGAATCGATTTAAATAATACAGATAAATAATTGTTTAAATTAGATATAAACGATATTACCTAAGCCACCCGAGTTACAAAAATGATATTTGCAAACGCACTCAATACATCAATGGGAAAAAATATATTTGGTAAATTTCAACTATTTGAATTAATAAATATATTTATAATAGGATCTGCAATTCTAATTGCTCATGATTGGGAGATAGGACGTGATATTATTATTGAAATTGTATTAGAAAAATAGTAAGACAATAATATATCGATTGTTTAGGTATGGAGAAGGGATTTTGAAGAAGCATTTTAGGTAACTGCAGTAAGTTTATCTTATTGGTTCTTTTAAAATTAGCCGATGGTTTAGGAGAATTGTTATGTAACATTTTATTCATATAGTGAGATGAGTTGTAGATATTTATTATTTGCTTCGAGCGATTAGAATCTTAGAGATTGTGAGCGATGTGGTGGTAGAGTTATATTAGCGAAAGAATTCTAATTTAATGATAAAAGATATGAGGTAATTTAAACACTAAATAATAAATTGATTGTGAATAATATTGTGATATCTGGTGAATGTATTTCATTTGAAATATATAAAAACTTTATCGTGTTTACTTAAAATACACCTGATCTATTTCATTTACTGTATGTATTTGATTTGGGTTAATAGAGTGAAATACTCAATCATGATTAGATTTAGTATAAATTAAAGAATGAAAAAGAAGTATTAAATGCAAGACACACAGAAAGAGGTTCTAGAATAATAGCGATAGCTTCTAATGAAAAAATAATAGTATAAGTTCCTAGGGGTAATTTGGAAACTATAGCACATCGTATCTTAACATTAACAGCTGTAAAAAATTATTTTTATAAAATTTTAAATAAGGCTAAAGAATTACATAAAAATCATCAGTATCTAAAATGCTATGATATATTGCGAAGACATAAGTTAGATATGAATTTATTATTTGATTTGGATCCACAATAATTTGAAACAGAGATACATCAAGTTGTTGAATAGATAAGTTTATATATAAATATATATATATATTTAATTAATTAATTAAAGTTGATTAGTAGAAATTATAAATTTTTATTTAAGCCTTAGAGAACAACATAAGTAAAGAGCTAAAATATGTAGTATAACCAAGTTATTTAGATTTTGTGAATAAATTTATAAACGAGAAGGGCAATAAAATAAATTTTGTATGTCAACTATTGATGGATGCGTTGGATAAGGTTTAGGATTAGTCTTAGGGGTAAAAATAATATATTTTAAATGGGATATAAAAAATATATATAGAAATAAATAGTTATTAACTATAATTACAGCTCATGCCAAGAAAAGTCCACCAGAGCTTGATTTGGTTTTAAAAAAAGTAATGACGATTCGTTTATTGGACAGTGATGTTTAAGTTGATGTACCACCTCACTTAAATCCATAAACACATTAGTCATTTAAGTTTTTTATAATTTTTTTTATTTAAAATAAAATATTATATATAAATTAAGATTACATCATAAGGGCATTCGATGGGATAAGGCATTAGAATTCGCATGTTGGCTTTCAGATGCAAACAAAATGTATGAAGTAGCATTAGGAACATATGACTTCGAATTAGTAAAGTTAGTTGCCCAATATACATAAAAAGATCCAAAAGAATACCTTCCATACCTTGAGAGTGTTAAATATATTATAGATCCTATAGATTAAAAAGCTAAAGTACAATTAGATCTCAAAAATTATGATAAGGCTATATTTGAGTTGAGTAAAGGAAATATAAATCAGTAGCTCTAAGCAGTCAAACTAGTAGCATAGCATAAAAAGTTTCGAACAGGAATTCAATGCTTTAAATTAAACTCTGATTTAATAAAGCTCATTAAAAAAGAGCTTGGAGATTATTTGGTTCAAGAAAAATAATTAACGTAAGCCTCCTTAGCATATGAATCTGCTGGTTTATATAAAGAATCATTGAATTCATCCATGAACGCCTTTGATACCCCAAGATTCCTTTCTATTCTTAAATATACCCAAATCTATGACCAATAAGAAAAAACTAATTTGATGAAAGAATATTTGTCACAGCTTAAAGAGGCTAAAAAATATTAGGTATTAATACATATATTTATTTATCTTATAAAATTTTAAATACTTTAAAATATAAAAAAAGGAATGTGGAAAGCTCTGCAAATCATTAAATTTAATAGACTAAAGTATATATTATTACTGCAAAAGCGAGGATTGGAGATCAGTTCAAAAACTATTATTATAATTAGATAATGATTAAAAAAATGATATCATACACAATACAATCGAACCAGCCCTCTTACTTAGTTTATCCATCAAATAAAATTAAATCAAAGACCATGAAAATAATTTCATCACAAAATTTGAAAGACTTAAGGTTGTACAGCAAAATAAAAAAGAAATTGGAGATTTTCATGTAAAAGGACTTAACGAACCAGAATTCGACGCAATGAGCGATATAAGTTAAAAATCTGGAGCCTCTAAAACATCATATACTATGTTATTATAAATAATTTATAAAAACAAAAAATATTTTATACAGGTCGGTTACTACAGGTGTAAGAAAGAAGAAGGAGAAGTAAAAGTCATTTCTTAATAGAAAAATTAAAGAAGGTTCCCCTGTAGAAGAAGAATATTTGATCGAAATATTAATTGATATTTAAAAATAAGCAATAGAATCATTAGGTTTTTTTTAATTTTAATAAAATATATTTTATATATTATATATTATATATATATATATCAGCTGTTTCGAAATCGTTAATCAACCATTTAATGATTTATAATTTTACTGAATAGGCTTAGTCATTTAGCTTATAAATAAAATAATTTTTAAAAAAAATAAATATAAAAATAAGTACCTTGGCTCAATAAAATTTTTAAGAAAAGAATCCAGAAGTGAAGGAAATATTTTCCAAAATAAAAGAATTTTAATAACCCTAATTACCAGAAGAGTTCACAGATTAATTAGAAAATTTGATTAAGTGAAAGTAAATCATTTATAAATTAATAAAAAACAAAATATCATTATATTAATATTATATAAAAATAAATTTTGTAATTAAAAAAAAAAAAAAAAAAAAAAAATATTAAATAA
>Ga0102912_1000110_pt1 | contig 11583 bp, 5 predicted proteins | sample Colrivmeta1560A3_FD_78499 | JGI IMG/M metagenome (GOLD analysis project Ga0102912, IMG submission 78499) | Estuarine microbial communities from the Columbia River estuary - metaG 1560A-3 | ecosystem: Environmental > Aquatic > Marine > Intertidal zone > Estuary | place: USA: Columbia River Estuary...
TACCTCAATATGTGTTTATTACATTAAAATTTTATTATATTATATTAAATTATATTAAAATTATATATATAGTAAATGAAATATGTTTAAAAAAAAACAATATAATATTTTAACAATTTTAACAATTTCGAGAATTTCTAACTCTAAAACTAATTTTATCATAAGTATCTTTTAAGAATTTCAAGAATCACTTCATAGCTGATTTAGGATATAAATTATGGAATTAAAATAGTTTAGCATTTACTGATATAATTATATTTATTGATAATTCATCCGAAATTCCTTATTTATTTATATCTCTTTATATTTAACTTTATTTTGCTTTCATAAAAATAAATTAAACCTGCATATTTGAATAAACTACAAACCCAATAAAAATTTTTAGACTAATTGATCTGGAAAAAATAGTAAACTTAAATTGATTTTATTCGCTATTTTCTATATATTATATATTAATATAATAAAAATATATTTGGAATAGTATGATTTGTGAATTTTGTTGTGAAGAATAATCATATTTTCAATATTATAGTCTAGATAAAAATAAAATCATTACATAAATATGCAAATAAATCGAGTGTTTTCTCAGAGCTCAAAAAACTCTTTAAAAAAAATCCCTTGATTAATGGGAAGTAATTAAATAAGTTTAATTCAATCATGGATATATTCAAACAAACTCTCAACTATTGTAAAGACCCCTCAACTTATATTAGGAAGATTTATTCTAATTGTAAAATAATAGGTAGCTATCTGAGAGATCATTACAGGCTTTTATTAATAGAATTAGATAAAATAATGAAGCTTAAAATAGTAAATAATATTTAATTTAAAAATAATAAAAAAAAGTAAATTTATATGGTCCTTATGAACTCAAAGCCTTAATTGATAAAAATAAAAAAATAGATATAGATGGAATTTAAATTTTATTCTTAAAGCCTGATTAATTTCAATCTATATTTTATATATATATCATAGAATAGAATAATGTTAAACCAATTGTTTTAAATAAAATAGATCAAATTGATTTTTTGGAGAATATTTAGTAAAATCTTAAATTAAATATAATACATAATAAGATTAAGGAGGAAGTTAAATTTTAGTTGTAATATCAAGTAAAAAAAGTATTTAAAATAAATGAATCTATCGAATAAATAATAATTAAAAATATTCTAGATCCAGATATAAATATCCTGAATGGTTTGTTTTAATTATATGATAATAAATCAATCGAATAATTTCAATAAATTATTTTAGATTAAGATCCATTATAAAATTAAGCTATCTAATCAATATTAAAATCTGTAATTGATTTATTAAAAAAGCCTATTTAGGAATTAGATTAATTTATAAAATGATTATTCATATATAAACCTATTTTAATAGATATTCATTTTCAAACAAAATTATTATTTAATTTTAAATTTACAAAAATATATTAATATTTAAATTTAGCATAATATTATATTAGACTACAAAAATAAACCCTAAGGTAAAAACTTATATCTCTTAATAATCAACGTTTTTGCTGCAATTATAAAGCTTTAAATATGATTTTGTGATGATGTTATTAATTTATAAAAATTTTACATAATGATATTTTCAATTTTTCATAATACTGATTTCATAATTCTATTATGAGATGTCATTTTAATATTTTTGAGTGATAACCAAGAAAAATTAAATTCATAAGGAATATTTTCACAAATCATAAAAATACTAGTATATCTAAGCCAATTTTAAATCGAAAGTTATAAGGATATTGTAAATCGCCAGCCATTTCAAAACTAATATTTTTGAAAAATAAAATTAATCTAAAACAGAAGATGAAGAAGAAGATGAGAAATCAAATGCATTAAAAATTCGATAGAAAAGTCCATCGAAAATTTACATTTAGTTGATTATTGATTAGAGAAAAATCAATTGAATGAAGAATTTACTAGATTTTATTCTTTATTACTTGAATGCAGGAAAATAAATTTAAATTAATTTACTTTTTTAAGTACGATTAATTTTATTTTTAATTTAATTTTAGTTTTGAAATTAGGACAATATCCATTAAACTTAGGGTCTTCTCTTTATAATTTAGGTCTATGAAAAAGGTAATATATAACTAAATGATGTATTTTAAATCATCAATAAAATTTTATAATTATTTAGTTATTATTCAATAAATATCAGTTAACATTATACATCTCTTTATATTAATTTATCTTTTTTAATTTATAATCATAAATAAATAAATAAAATACTGATTTATAAAATTCTTCCATGATTACTTCAAAGTTTTTGATAATGAGATCAATTCTTTGTTTTGTAAAATTACAAAAATAATCTATGTTACTATTAAGATTATCATCGAATTCTTAACAATCAGTTTTTAATCGCTTAATCTCGTTTTGTAAATCATTCTAATAATTTTAATATTTTAAGGTATATTGTACTCTATCACCATTAGAGTTAGGATTCTTTAGCATTTATTCAAATTTATGCAAATTTTCCAGAGTATCTTTTCTTTTGTCGATCAAAATAATTGCTTCATTTATATCAGTAAAATTTAGCTAAATGTCGCAATTTTTAAAAAAATTGTTAAGAATTTAGTAAAAAATTACGATACCTCCAATTTAACTAATATTTATGCTGACAGCTTTTAGTTGTATTTCATTTGATATTTTGAGATGAAAATTAAATCCTCAAAATCTTTGTTAGCCTCCTTATTTATTTGATTATTTTATTTTTATAGAAAATCATTATTCTATTCTTTTTTGTTTAAAATATTTATTATTGAAAATACTAAAAATTTATCTAATTTCAGCTAAGGCGTTAGTTTTAATATTAAAATCAATAATTATTTAAGATACATTATCAATTTATTATTTAACATATTTTGATTAAATTTCAAGTTCACATTTTACTTTTTTTAAGTATAATTTTACTATAATAAATTTGTTACATTTCTAAAAATCATTGTCCTTTTCATTCATAACTCTTGGAACGATTACATTATTTCGTTCTGTAATATATTTATACAAATCCATAACTTTATTTGTCACAGTATCTATAACTGTTATGGAACTCGAATTTTATTCTATATATTATTCAATATTCATATCTTTAATAAATCTCTATGTTGCCTCGAAATTAAATAGGGTCGGTTATTCTATTATTTTTTCTAAAAAGTCGGTTAAACCTGATTCTCTTTAGATATATAATTAATAATAGATATGATAATTTAAACCTTTTATTTATATCATATTATATGGATTTTTCTGGCAAAGATGGAATAACATTAGCAATAAATTTATTTACCAAATATAATCTAAACCACTAAAATTATGAATATCTTCTCAATATTTCACTAATAGTGACAACAGACTAATCCTATTTTATTTCCTTTATTTTAAACTTATAGAATATTGTTTCTTTTCCACTTTTTTTCATTTTAATTTTTAATTCATATAATTTTAGATAATATACTATTGTTTGGTAGTAGATCTTTCAACATATTCAACTAAATAATTATTATGATTCTCTAAATATTATTGATTGTTATCTTACATTTATTTACAATATTTTTAATATTATGATTATATTATTTATTATTACATATTAAAAATTAAAATGAAAAAAATAGCAAAAAGTATACAAGTTTCAAATTATATATAAAAAGATTACATAAATTAAGATCAATTAATTATTGAGACAAGAAGTGCCTTAATTATAAATGTATCTAAAAGAGGTTATTTTAAATTACATTTATATTCATATATTTGGATAGATGAAAATAATTTTAAAACTATCAGAAAGTTCATGTCAAGATTAATTGGTTTACAATTTTTAAAATAGAAATACGGTAATAGTGTATTTGATGAGTTTTGTAAAAATTTATATTACAAAAATATGAAATAAAATGAAAAACTTATTGAAGAAAATACAACAGTCAAAACTTATCATATAATAATAAGCGGTTCAGTTACTGTTATAAAAAGTGATAATAATAATAATAATTATAATAATAATAATAATAATAATAATAATAATAATAATAATAATAATAATAATAATAATGATAATAATAATAGTAAAATTGTTAAAATATTAAAATTTGGTGACACATTTATTGATTTAACTCTAATAAACAATGATTTTTAAAATAATTAAGAATATATATGCTTGTAAGATAGTGAGTTTGCATGCATTGATCTTAAATAGTTTTATAAAATTTTAGAAACTATTTAATAGTTAGAATTTAATGAAAAGATAAATTTTTTGTCCAAAATTTAATATCTAAAAGACTTAAATAATCGAGATTTAAAAAGCTTATGTTTTAATTTTGAAAAAGTATATTATTAGCGAAATATACATATCTATGAGGAAGGAGATGAATCAAAAAATGAAATATATATAATCAAATAGGGTGAATTATCATTGTTTAAAAAATATAACAAAATATAAAATTATGAAACTAATAGAAAAAATCATCATAAACACTTAATTGGTTAAAAAAAATACGATTAGTTTACCGTTTGTCTTTTGAATTCTGGGGATTTATTTGGCGAGGAAATCCTATTAGGATATGTAAAATAATTGATTAATAATTAGTTTTGATTATTTCTAAGTAAACAAGATAGTTCAGTGTTACCGTTAACCAATAGGATACGGAAATTTATCGAATAAGTTTATATGATTTTGATAGAAGAATATGGCAAAAGGAATGTAGAAAAATTCTATTTTAAATTATAGTAGAAAAGTGGTATTGGAGGATTCAAAGGATATCAAATTTTCTAATTCAGAAGGAATAAAATTTTAAATTCTTAGAAGATATGAAGTATATTCAAATAAAAAAAAATTATTTATCAAAGATTATAAGATCATATTAAAAAATTGAATTTATTTCTAATATAGGACGAAACCACGGATAAAATATATGGTAGTTTGAAAAATTTCGAATCAAACAATAAAACAATTTAATACAATAATGATAATATGGAGATCGATAGAATTGTAGCACCCTCAAATTTATTGTTAGATTTTAAAAATGCAATAAAAGTGGAGTAAGATATATAGTATGCCAAAATCTAATCGTAAAATCTATCGAATTCTCAATAAATTTTGAAAAATAAACCATTAAATTCATCTCTAATTATATAGAAATCAAGATCATAATCCTGTAAAATCAACGAAAATCATAATTAATCGTAACGAATAAAATAATATGAAAGATCGGAATCGATTTAAAGTATGAATATATAATATTATATCTAAAATATATACTAAAGGTAAATTAATTTTATCGGGATCATACGAAAAATAAAAAAACAATAAAAATGAATAGATATAAATGTAATCTTCAAATCATATTAGTTCAAAAAGGAATAAATATTCAAATTTCAACAAATATAATCAATAATGTAATTATTTTATTTGAATTTAAATATATATATGCTCAGATCATTAAGTGGATAATTTTTATGCAAAATGGAAAACTAATCAAAATTCAAGGAGTGAAACAGAAGGTTAATTTGATAGTATTATGAAGGAAAAAGGATATTCTATTAAAATATTTAATAAAAATTAAATTGAAATATAAACAAAAAAGGCGATAGAATTAGATAAGTTTACCATAGATGATGCTTAATAAACAATGTTGAATAAATTATAATTGGAATATAAATCTAAATTAAATGAAGATATTTAAATAAAATTAAATTAATTCTTAAGAAATGAAAAATAAATTAATTGTTAAAGCATACCAAAGATTAAGGATGATAAAATTGATGAAGGGGGGATTGAAAATAAATAAAAAGACCAAGCCGACTAGCATAAAGCCATTATATAACCCAAATAAGAAAATAAAGTTGTAAATAAAAACTACAAAACGATTAAGGATAAAATTGAGAAAATAATTGGTGAACAAAAAAACTTTTTAAATTCAAAGTAAATTAAGGTTTTTTCGCATAACGTAAGTAGAAACTCAATATATTATAATCAATCAAATATAATTAATGAAATGAATTATTAAAATTAAAGTTAACCATGCTTCAATTATGAAAATGTGGCATATTTAAGAAAAAAATATTCATAAATATTGTTGTGTGGTTAACGGAATTAATATAATCAAACAAAAAGTTAAGACAACATAAAATGAATTAATATGTTTAATCAAAATAAATTTTAGATTTAAAATATTGAATTTATAAATATATATATATATATATATCAAAGTAAAATTAAAGACTTCATTAATAATTACAGGGTCAATTCGAAGGTTATAAATAATAATCAATGGTAATTTATTAGATATAATATAATAATATTAATATTTACACGATTTTATTGTTTTATTTCTTAATTATATTTTCAAAAATTTATATCATAAATTTCGTATTAATCATCTTGTCCATATTTTATTATTTAAAATGTTCCGTTGTATTTTATAATTTTAATATTCCACCTTATTTGATCTTATGCAATTATATAGAAAAAATATAATAAATACAAGTTTAAAAACCTTTTGATTCGTAATTTTAAGAATTATTATTTTAACCTATAATATTTAATTTGATAAAATCAGGATATATGAATCCATCTAAAATTCCAGTTTTTTTATAGATATAAAATATAAAAAGTTTGAATTCGTTGTATTTTATCGTTATTAATTATTATATTTCGTCATCAATATCAAAAATAAAATCCTTACTTAATAAATTTTCTTTAAAACTTTTTTATTGAATTTATTTTTGAGAGAATATTTTTATTTAATTTTTTCCTGTAAGCCATCCCGAAGAAAATGAAATGATATACAATTACTACTCAATCCAAATTAATTAGGAAAGTGATGAAGTTAATCCAGTATCTATAATATTTTTTATTGAGACTTTATCAAACTTATTTTATTTCAAAATAATTTCCTTATTCTATTACTAAATTAATATATAAATATAAATAAAGGGTAAAAATGAACAATATTTTTGTAGTATATTTTAAGGATCAAGATCTTGCCATCAATTAATATACAAAAAATCTCCTATTATTATGCATTTATTTGAAGATCTATAATTTCTACCGCAGCTAAAGTTTATGTTTATTACGCCTCTGCTTTCTCAATATCCCAAAAGAAAATTTTTGATTCCCTACCTGCTGATAACACTGTATTAAAGTCCCCTAGTTGATATAAGTATCGAATACTTCGTTGATGACCTGGAAGGGTCTAAATTCTTTTTCCTAATATATTATTTTAAGATTATAATAATAATTTTTAAAAGATTATAATATTTGAAAAATACCTGTTTAAAAATTATAAATATAAACTGAAGGATCGAATTCGCTTCCTCTTTATTATTTTAACTATATAAATTAATTAATAAATTACCCCAATAATAATAAATTTGATTAATTGATCAGGCAATTTTCATCGAAAATTTCATCTGAAGGGGATTGTAAAAATAATATTGAAGCTGGAGCAAATCTATTCATTATTATTATTTAAATATAAATTGTAACCGTAATGAATCTAAATATCGTATAATTTATTTAATTCGGGTGCAATAAATAAATATATCATTTTCATATGTTATTATTAATAATAATGATGTTTTATTGATTGGATGAATATCATAAATTGGAGCACAAGTGATTTTTTCATGTTAATGATATTATATATTTTTTATAAGAATAGTAGTATTCGATTGTCTATTGCTGAGACTTGTATCACAAATATTGAGTTAATCCTAGAAAAATTATGTTGACGACATAATATCTGGTGCGTCACTAAAATTAAGAAGTTCGCTTATATTTTTGGCATAGAGATCACCTGCTTTAAATAATAATTAAAGTACATCCTGAAGTGGAGATAATTCCTATGTTTAAATTTAAGATCCTTATATTGATTTAATGCTATTAGAGATTTAGTTTAATAAATCTAACAATTACAATTACAATAAAATAATAATAATAATAATAATAATAATAATAATAATAATAATAATAATAATAATATACTCTATAGATTATTTTATTCATATTATTCTATATTTTTATCTATCCAATTTATATGTTAAATAATTAAAGAATTCTAGTCGACCAGGTTATAATTTTTCTTGAATAACTTTATTTAATTTATATTTGTTATGAATTATTTCAAATTCTCATCCAATTTTTAAAATGCTTCTAATGTACTACTATTAATAATTGAGCTTACTTTATTTATCATTATTTCATTTTAAGTTTTTATTGCATTCTACAATGTTCGAATCTTTTATGAATAAGTTAAAATAAACTGATCCAAATGAGATTACATTAAATATTTAACTAAATATTTAGTAAATATTAATTAATTTTTAAAATTTGATTTTAAATAGTTAGGAAAATTTATCAAATATGGGTGTAATTACGAATAGCTTATCATTCTTTGTTTTAATATATTCATTGACAGCAGTATTTTCGTTATTGATATGTCTGGAAAATATAGATCATTTTAAAATAGTATGCCCAAGAGTTGATATTATCAAATATTTATTTATATAATTTATTTATTCAAATTATAGATGAGCCATTAGCTCAAAAATGATTTTTTGGAGTTGATTAGACCATATAAACATTAATTGATAGATAAACTCATAAATGAGCTTCTGAATATCAATCATAAATATTTAAGTATTCTAATATTTTCTGGAATAATCGTATTAATAATTTAGTTTCTTTATACAATGTATTTTTTATATATTTAAAATGAGTTTTGTAAAAATAGATATTATATTTATTCAGTATTCGAAAAAATATGTAGGGTGTTAGTTAAATACATATTGTTCGTTGCGCTAATTTTATGGATATTTATCTATATGTATTTTTTTATTATTATTGACAGTTAAATTTAAAATAAAAATATGGTATCAAAGCTCTGGGATAGGTCTAAATAAATTCATTGAAATTGTATTTAAAATTTATAATGATCCGTAAGGCTATCCTGATCACATTGATTATTTATAAAAATAATTTAATGATAAGTAGAACGAAATAATCAATTATTTTGAAAATTGAAAAAATTGAAAGGATTTATATTATGAATTATAATAAAATTTACTTATATAGAAAACTATTTAAATTATAAAATATTGTAAGTATCAATATATTTTTTTATGTTATACCTTTCACACAGTTTATCGATTGCGACCGCTAACTAAATATTTTTTTCGGTTTTAATAAAACTATTCTTCTTAACTTTTTTTTATACTTTCATTTGATAAATCTTGTCTACAACAGGGACAAACCTAATTAAATAATTTGATTCATATAAAAATATATATACTTATTACTTAGTTTAAAATGATCCATTGATTTAAACATGATTGATGAAAAATATGAGCACATGGCGTTATTATTACCTAATCATTTTCTAACTATATTATATAATTCTTTAATTAATTATTTTTTACGTTCCAGCTTATTTAACATATCTAGCATTCTTTGACTTCCTGTAATTCTGGATTTTCTTCAAATACCTTGTTTAGGGTCTTAGGTATTAATAATTAATTAAACAATTCTAATCTATTTTGTTGATCTAAGACTGTCTTCTTATCGAAACATTTGATTAATAGAACTACAGCAAAAGAAATTAAAATTAATAATCCTATGCATGTTAAAGCCAAATAGATATCTGAAATTGTTTGATTATTAATGCTATCATAATTAATCATCAAATTAAATTATAATTATGTATTCAGAGTGTTTTTTATAATGAAATTGAATATTTGCTCATTTTCAATACATTTACAATTATATTGTTTTAAATCTATTTTATATATTTGTGATTGTGTAATTAGTTAAAATTATTATTGAATTAAATCATCGTTTGAACAACTAATATCACTTATTTAATATTATTAATTTGCATTTCCTAGCGATAAAAATCGTATATTTTCATAACAACCATCAAGTGTTATTTTTATTTATAAACTCTCATCACTATTTATATTTATTAATTTCTCGTAACAAGATTATTATAAGTCAATATCTAATTATAATACATACATACTATCAATACAATTTATATATATCAATATAAAAACAATGTTGAGTTAAAGTTTAAATTAACTCATATATTTTTTAAAAAAATTTATATTTTTTAATCACTGATCTAAATTTTAAATTGTAAAAATTAATTAAATATTTAATTTTTAGAAGAAAATTTTTCTTTATTGTCCTAACATCTGAACGTCAAGATATTTTCCTCCTCCATGCATAAATATAATTTATATCTGACTTTTTTTCTAAATATACTATCTTGTAAAATTCAAGGTTGTAGATAAAAATCTTTATAGAGCATTCATGCATTAAAATATAATAATTCAATTCTTATTTTTCTTTAATTTCAAAAAATTGATAATATTTTATGAATGGACATTTAGGATGATTATTTATAGATAAAAAACCTAAGAATGTAAATTGATACAATTTTATTCAAAATATTTTTTTTGAATATTAAAAATATGATATATGTATTTAAAAAATTATATTATTTATAGTCTAATTTTTAATTATTTGATTAAATCAAATTATATGACCATATATTCGAAGATCGTTTACATGAAGATATCCAAATTTTTGATCATATTCACACAAAGCATATTTTCCGTTTTGTGTAATATTTATGACTTTAAGATATTCGCCATTGTTTATAAAGAAAAAATCCCTACCCTTGGACCAAGTATCTCTTAAACATGATCCATTAAATGGACCTTAATCATTTTTTAGCATATCGATTATCTTTATATCATATTCTTTACTAGCCTTTATATATGATTATAAATATATATATATGTATATTTATAAAGATTACTTTAATATTTTCTTCATTTGAGTCATCAAGAAAATAATTGATTCCTTACGTCCTGTTTCCAAGACTTGCTTCGATCTTTGTTTTTATAGCTTTTAATTTCTCAGTTTATTCCTTTAATTCAAAACTTATTTCAAATGTTTCATCGTATTTTTAAGTATCTCCATAATTTTGATTTTATTTTAAATTTTATTATGATATTTGATCTTTATCTTAGGTTTCGTTATCCTTTGATATAAATCGCATATTATTTAATATATCATAGTGATCACTGATAATGGTTTTAATTTTTTAAATGGATTTTAGATCTTTAATTATTATTTCATACATTTTTTCATGTATTATTAAATTATATATGTACTTAGTTATTCATATATATCAAATTTCATTTCAGAATCTATATTCTACTTGATATCTTATTCTGATTATTTATATCCTGCATAGACGTAATTTTATTAATTATTTAATTTTTTCATCACCAAATTTTAATGAAAAAATATAATTTTTTATTAATGATTTCATCGAAATTAATAATTTGGATACATCATTTTTGAGGACGGGGTGTATGATTCATAGCATAAAATATAATCGAACTGTAATTCAACTATGCGATCATATTTGGCTTCCAAAAATCATGGTACAAATACTGTGTATAATCCTTTAGTAATAGTAATAGTAATAGTAATATTAATAGTAATAGTAATAGTAATAGTAATAGTAAAATATGATTCTTATAAAACTCAAATTCAGAA
>Ga0102912_1000111_pt1 | contig 11573 bp, 3 predicted proteins | sample Colrivmeta1560A3_FD_78499 | JGI IMG/M metagenome (GOLD analysis project Ga0102912, IMG submission 78499) | Estuarine microbial communities from the Columbia River estuary - metaG 1560A-3 | ecosystem: Environmental > Aquatic > Marine > Intertidal zone > Estuary | place: USA: Columbia River Estuary...
CACCATTATAAAGTCTATACTTAAATTTTATTTATTTCCGAAAATAAATTTTTGTTTTCATAATGAAAATGAAATTTATTGTAAAAAATTGAAAGACCTAACAAGTTAAAATATTAATACTATAAAAAATGATTATAATTTTGATCTGAAAAATAGAAAGTTAAATCACGAATTTATTTTTCAAAATTATTAACAATAGCGAAAAATAGTGATTGTTGTATCTAAAATACATTACTAATAAAACGATTAAACTAATATATGATGAATTATACAACTGCTCTACCTGATTTTATAGAAATGCAACGAGTAAGTTTTTGTTGGTTTATTGCTCAAGGCTTAAATGAAGAACTAACTAGTTTTTCAAGAATTTATGATTTTAGTCAAAATACTGAATATATATTGTTTGGACAAGAATATAGTTTAGTAAAACCTATTTATAATATAGTACGAGCGAAAAAATATACGGCTAATTATTCAGCGCAACTTGTAATTCCATTAGAGGTTAGAAATAAAAAGACAAATATTATAAAATACCATAGCAAATTTCCAATAATTAATTTACCATTAATGACAAGTTCTGCTACTTTTGTTATCAATGGGTGTGAACGTGTTATTGTTAGTCAAATTATTAGAAGTCCAGGTGTATATTTTGAAAAGAATAAACATCAAAAAAAAAATAAAAAAGTTAAAAGAATAATTTCTAGTGAAATAGGCAAACTAAAAAATTTTACACCCCCAAGTGAAATTTTACCTACGGAAAGTAGATTGTATTTTTTAAAATCAAGAGTAAAAAAAAAATTAATTAGTGATAAAAAAAAGAAAATAAGGTTCATTAAAAAAGAAGAAGATTGGAATTGGGAAGGAGAAGCAATTAATCTTTATTCTTTTAAGCAAATAAAAGATTATGAAATAAATTTTAGCCTTTCGTTTATCGAATGCTTTAAAGTATACAAAAGTTTATTTCAAACAGATAACTTACCTACAAAATTAAAACGAATTAATATTTATTTAAAATGGTTGAATTTTTTATTACATACTAACCACCCGAAAAATAAAGATAGAATTTCTTTAATTATTAAATGTTTCAATTTATTAACGCAAACAATTGTTACGCATAAAATTTTAAAAAAAAGAAATGCTGAAACGTCTCTAAACGAATTTAACCAAATTAGACTTTTCTATAATGAATTGTTTCAGAAATCAGAATACTTACTTAGTTTAAATAAGCATAATCAAATAATTAGTTTTTTACTTAGAGATTTAGAAAATTTTACTTATCTAAATAATTTTAACTTATTAAAATTAAATATTACACCAAAGATTAACTCAGTTATTCAAAACAATAACGTACAATCAAATCTTTACTTTACAAATAGTTTTAAAGAACTTATTAAATTTAAATACAATTTTACAAAAAACGAAAAAGATAAGAAAAGAAAACAATCCCAAGCAAAAATATTTAAAAATAAAACGAAATACTTAAAGACAAAATCTAAAATTATTCAATATAAAAATGATCATTTAATAAAAGATATTTATAAAAGAAAATATGGAGAAAAAGAATTATATACAGCAACATTAATTCCTGAATATGGATCATGGGTAAGATTTGGTTTTCAAAAAAATACAAAAATCAATGTAGCAAAATATCCTATAAAGAATCAAGAAGATGAAATTATCATTCAACTTGATAAAGTTACTCAAAAACCGATTATACATTTACTAAAAGAAATGGGTGTAACAGATTTAGAGATTTGTCAAAACTTACAAAATTCTGAATTTTTTTACTTTAATAAACCCATATTAACATCGTCACTATCTCAAGAAAATAAATTATTACGTTTTAATTTAGACAAAAATTATTATAAAAATATTTCCGAATTTTCTCGTATTTTTGATCCTTCTTATTATCGTTTAGGAAAAATTGGCCGTTCGAAATTAAATAATAGGTTAGATATCAAACTTTCGAAACGTATCATAACAATTACTTATGAAGATATCTTTGCAATAATTGATAAATTAATTACATTATCTACTTCTAAACAAGTTAGTGATGATATTGATCATTTAAAAAACCGTCGAGTTAGGTCAGTTGGGGAATTATTACAAAATTTATTCCGTATCGGTTTTCAACGATTATTACGTAAATTACGCAGTCAAACTAATAAAACATATTCTAGTCAATTATCAAGTTTTAATATAGTTGGAGCTACTATTCGCGAGTTTTTTGGGGCAAGTCAATTATCTCAGTATATGGATCAGACAAATCCATTATCTTCATTAACCCATAGACGAAGAATTAGTGGATTAGGACCTGGAGGCTTTGATCGAGATCGTATTAGTTTTGCGGTCCGTGATATTCACCCTAGTCATTATGGACGAATTTGCCCAATTGAAACACCTGAAGGACAAAATGTCGGTTTGATTGCCTCGCTAACAACATGTGCAAGAGTTAACGAATCTGGATTTTTGGAAACTCCTTTCTGGAGAGTTATTAATGGAAAAGTAATTAAAACTGGAAATCCTATTTATTTAACAGCTGATATTGAAGATTTTTATAAAATTGCTCCTGCTGATATTTCAACAAATGAAGAAAATTATTTAACAAAAAACTTGATTCCTATACGATATAAACAAGATTTTTTAACTGTTACACCATCTGAAGTGGACTTTATTGCTGTTTCTCCAATTCAAGTTGTTTCAGTAGCTGCCTCATTAATTCCTTTCTTTGAACATGATGATGCCAATCGTGCACTAATGGGTTCAAACATGCAACGACAGTCAGTTCCATTATTACTACCACAAAAACCTATTGTTGGTACAGGTCTGGAAAATCAAATTGCTTTAGATTCAGGTATGGTAATAAACGCTCAACGGGCAGGAATTGTAGAATCTGTAACAGCAAATAAAATTGTTATCCTTGAAGACTCAGGTCGCCACTATAAATATGATTTACAAAAATATCAACGTTCAAACCAAGAAACTTGTATTAATCATAGACCAATTGTTTGGGAAGGGGAAAAAATTAAATCTGGCCAGATGTTAACTGATGGGCCAGGAATTATAAACAGTGAACTTTCTTTAGGTCAAAATGTTTTAGTGGCTTATATGCCGTGGCAAGGATATAATTTTGAAGATGCAATTTTAATAAATGAACGTTTAGTTTATGAAGATATCTTTACTTCTATTCATATTGAAAGATATGAAATTGAAATTGATCGAACAGCAGAAATGTCGGAACAAACAACTAATAATATTCCTAATTTAAGTATTTCTGATGTTCAAAATTTAAATGAAGATGGAATAGTAACAGTTGGAACATTTGTAAAACCAGGTGATATATTAGTAGGAAAAATTATTCCTAAAGATGATTCTGAACAATTACCAGAATCTAAATTACTTCGAGCTATTTTTGGAGCAAAAGCTAAAGGAGTTCGTGATACATCTTTTAGAATGCCTGAAGGTGAATATGGAAGGGTTATTGAAACTTTGACATTTAACCGTCGAACAAAACTAGCTTATAAATTTGAGAAAATTCAAATTTTTATTGCACAAATAAGAAAAATTCAAGTAGGGGATAAAATTGCAGGACGTCATGGAAATAAAGGAATCATTTCGCGTATTTTACCGAGACAAGATATGCCGTTCCTCCCAGATGGAACTCCAATTGATATTATTTTAAACCCTTTAGGTGTTCCATCAAGAATGAATGTTGGCCAACTATATGAATGTTTATTAGGGTTGGCAGGACATAAATTAAATCGTCGCTTTAAAATTTTACCATTTGACGAAATGTATGGATCAGAGGTGTCTCGTATTTTAATTAATAAGAAATTAAGACAAGCTTCAGTCGAAAATAATGAAGCGTGGTTATTTAATCCTTATTCTCCAGGGAAAATGGTATTACTTGATGGAAGAACAGGTAAAGAATTTGATAATCCAATTACAGTTGGTAATGCTTATATGTTAAAATTAATTCATTTAGTTGATGATAAAATGCATTCGAGAGCAACAGGACCTTATTCATTAGTAACTCAACAGCCTTTAGGAGGAAAAGCTCAACATGGTGGTCAAAGATTTGGCGAAATGGAAGTGTGGGCACTTGAAGGATTTGGTGCATCTTTTACATTAAAAGAATTATTAACAATTAAATCTGATGATATGCAAGGAAGAAATGAAACTTTAAATTCTATAATTAAAGGTCAACCAATACCAACTTCTGGAGTGCCCGAATCATTTAAAGTTTTAGTACAAGAATTAAGATCAATTGGATTAGATCTAAGTACTTATAGAATTGATGAATTTAGTTCAGATCAATCATATGAAATTGAATTAAATTTAATTGAAAAATATAATCCTCTATTAAAAACATTTTCTCATACATCAAATATAAATAATATCTCATTTTAAAAAATCATTATGATAAGGTCTGAAAAAGAATTTGATTATATAAAAATAAAATTAGCTTCTCCTATGAGAATACTACAATGGTCTCATAGGAAATTACCGAATGGTCAATTTGTGGGAGAAGTTCAAAAATCTGAAACAATTAATTATCGGACATTTAAACCTGAAATGGATGGATTATTTTGTGAAAGGATTTTTGGCCCTAGTAAAAGTTTAGAATGTGCCTGTGGAAAATATAAACGAGTTAGATATGAAGGTTTAATATGTGAGCGTTGTGGTGTAGAGTTAACAGAGTCACGAGTTCGGCGTCATAGAATGGGGCATATAAATTTAATTTACCCTGTTACACATGTTTGGTATACTAATAGTCGACCTAATTATATTGCTTTATTACTCGAAGTAGAACAATGTGAAAAACGCTTAGATACTGGATGGACAGAATTTGCAGACTCAAAAGACATTAAAGAGAAAGATAATAAAGATATACCTGAATACCCATCCTCAAGTCTTGAATGTCGAAATTATTTAACAAGTTCAAAAGCACTTTTAAATTGTAAAGAATTTCTTAAAGATAAGTCTAAAGCAAAAAAATCTAATATTGTAAATTTTTATGATGAACGAATAAAACGAATAAAATTAGCCTCTCTTGCTTATTTTATTGCCGAAGATGAAATTGCTTTTTACGGATTACATTGGGATTTACAACAGTATCGACGTTGTAGAGAATTAGGATTTACAGGTTATCCTTTAAAACCATATTCAAAATCGCGTAATCGTCGTAGAAATACACCAAAATATCTATTAAGATCAACACCAAACTATTTAATTGGTGCAGTTTTAATTAAACGCGAATTAGAAAAATTAAATCTTGAGCAAGAAATAATTAAAACACGAAACTTTATTATGCTTTGCAGTAAAGTACTGCATCAAGAACAACCCTTTTATAATTTTTCACACTGGTCAAAAAAATGGGAATATCAACGAATTTATAAATTACGTGATCAGTCAATTAAACGAATACGTATTTTAGAAAATTTATTAACTACAGGTGCAAATCCATCATGGATGATTATAACAATATTACCAGTTATTCCACCTGCATTAAGACCTATGATTCAACTAGAAGGTGGACGTTTTGCAACATCTGATTTAAATGAGTTATATAGAAGAATTATTACACGTAATAATCGTCTTTTAAGATTACTAGAAATTGATGCTCCTCAATTAATTATTAGAAATGAAAAACGAATGTTACAAGAAGCTGTTGATACCTTAATTGACAATGGGAAAAGAGGAAAAATTGCATTAAGCGCAAGTAATCGACCATTAAAATCTCTATCAGATATTATAAAAGGAAAACATGGGCGTTTTCGTCAAAATTTACTTGGTAAACGGGTAGACTATTCTGGTCGATCAGTGATTGTGGTAGGCCCAAGCTTAAAATTAAATCAATGTGGTTTACCTTATGAAATGGCTATTGAATTATTTCAACCTTTTATAATTCGTGAATTAATAAATCAAGGGTTAGCAAGTAATATGAAAGTTGCTAAAAATTTACTTCAGCAAAATGAACCAATTATTGACCCTGTTCTTGAAAAGGTGTTAGCAAATCATCCTATTTTTTTAAATCGTGCACCTACATTACATAGGTTGGGAATACAAGCTTTTGAGCCAATTATTGTCCAAGGTAGAGCAATTAAGTTACACCCATTAGTATGTTCAGCTTTTAATGCAGATTTCGATGGTGATCAAATGGCTGTTCATGTTCCTCTATCAGTAGAAGCTCAAGCAGAATGTTATATGTTAATGTTAGCTCCTTATAATTTTTTATCACCTGCAAATGGTGAACCAATTATTATGCCAAGTCAAGATATGGTATTAGGTTGTTATTATTTAACTGTAAATAATATTAAGGGATTACTAGGTTCCAATCATTATTTTGCTGATTTAAATGACGTTATATTAGCTTATAACCAAGATCAAATTGAAATTCACACATCAATTTGGGTTCGCTATAAACATAAAATTCATAAACCTTCAAAATTTATAAAAAAAATAAAATTAAAAGATGAAAGCTATATTGAATATTATGAAAATCTCCAAATCCGTAAAGATAAAAATGACAGAACAATTGTTCAATATTTACAAACGACAACCGGACGTGTTCTTTTAAATTATACAATCCAAACAACTTTAAATATTGAATTGTAAAATTTAATTGTTAAAAAATAATAACTCAAAAGGATTATGAAAGATTATAGTTATCAAAATACACTTATTAATAAAAAACAATTAAAAGAGCTGTTAGCTTGGAGTTTTTCAAAATACGATTCTATGCAAGCTTCTTTATTAGCTGATGAATTAAAATATCTTGGATTTAAATATGCAACACAAGCAGGTATCTCTATTAGCATTGAAGATCTAAAAGTTCCTGCGACAAAAAACGAGATGTTAGAAAAAGCAAATAAAGATATTTTAAATGCAGAAAAAATTTGTTTAAAAGGAAAAATTACCGATGTAGAACGTTTTCAAAAAATTATTGATACCTGGAGTATTGCAAGTGAGTCCTTAAAAGATAATGTAGTATCTTATTTTAAAACCTATGACCCATTAAATTCGGTTTATATAATGGCCTTTTCAGGTGCGAGAGGAAATTTATCGCAAGTTCGTCAACTTGTAGGTATGAGAGGACTTATGGCTGATCCTAGCGGTGAAATCATGCGTGTACCTATTAAAAAGAATTTTCGAGAAGGATTAACAATTACAGATTATTTAATGTCGGGTTATGGTGCTCGGAAAGGTATTGTTGATACAGCTTTAAAGACAGCGAATTCAGGGTATTTAACTCGTAGGTTAATTGATATTGCACAAGATATTATTATTCGAGAAAAAAATTGTTTAACATCTTCTTCATTTCTTATAGATACTAAAAATAAAATAGACGAAGAACAAATTATCGGAAGAATATTATCAAAACCAGTTTATGAATTAAAAACTAAGAACTTAATTGCTAAGTCAAATACACAAATAACATTAAAATTATTAGAGCTCTTTAAACAAAAACAAATTTCAAAATTTCATATTCGTTCACCATTAACATGTAGTTTATACCATTCTATTTGTCAAATGTGTTATGGATGGGATTTATCTAATCAGAATTTAGTTGATCTTGGTGAGGCAGTAGGTATTCTTGCTGGACAATCTATTGGAGAACCAGGTACTCAACTAACAATGCGTACTTTTCATACGGGAGGGATTTTTACTTCAGAAGCTAGACAACAAATCATTAGCCCAACAAATGGTATTGTTAAATTTTCTAAAATTTTAAAAACAATTATTTTACGTACAAATCGAGGTGATGATGTATTAGTTACTAAAAATTCAGGCTCTTTGATAGTAATTCCAGAACAACCAAATGAAAAAATTACCCAAGTGGAATTATTACGAAATACAATGTTATTTGTAAAAAGTAATCAATACATTAAAAAATCAGCAATAATAGGAGAGCTAATAAGTACAGAAAAACAAACATTAACAGAAAGAAAACCAATACTAAGTGATACAGCTGGGGAAATTTTTATTCCTAGGTTAAAGACAAGAACTAATGTAATAACACAAAACCGCTTATTATGGATTTTATCTGGTCAAGTTTACCAAGCTCCAAGTAATTCATTTTTAAATTTTTATACAGATCACAAAATAAATAAAAATAGTTATATTTTTAGAACAAAACTAATAAACCAATACTCTGGCTATATTAAAACAATTAATAAAAAGAAAAGTGTCTTAGAACAACAAATTCAAATTACAAATGACACATATTTTTTAGAAAATGCTTATGCTCAAAAAATTGTTAATCCTAAAAATAATAAAAATTATTTAATTACTTCGCCTAATTCAAAATATTTAATTACACTAGAAGATTCAAATTCTAAGAATTGGAAACGGTGTAAAAAGTATAAGCCGTTTATAAGTTCGTTCAATAATAAATTTAAAACCTTAACAGGTGGAATTATGTATTATGATCAACGAGTTAAACAAAAACATGAAACCTTGAATAATTTTATCTCATATAATATACCTTATGAAATAACCAAAGAAGATTATGAAAGAATTAGTAAAAATCATTATGATAATTATTTAAAAAGTTTAGAACCTAAAATTGATAAAAATGGTTTTATGTTCTATAAAAATTTTTTAAACTTCCAAGAAATGGAAAGTATCTTTTTAAGATTAAAATTAAAAAAGAAAATTCTTCAAAGGTCTTTAATCTGGCTATCAGAGGAAACATACAAATTAAATTGTGATAAAAATATTTTATTGGTTGAGAATGGGAATTTTATTTCAAAAAATTTTGAAATAATTCCAAATATACGTTCAAAAACCGCAGGAATTATAAGTGTTTTACAAAAAAACAATATAATTGAAGAAATTGCAATTAAAGCTGGGTTTGTTTATCAAGGTAAGCAATTTGAACAAGTAGATAAAAATGTATATTATCCTGGTGAAATTATTTTTAATAATATTCAAATAAGTCAACCATCATTGTGTGAAAATATTCCAAATAAAACAAATAATCAGTTATTAATTAGACCTTTTAATATTTATGAAATTCCTAAAGGAAAAAATTTAAAAACAATTTTTAATAGTGATACAAACTCTGAATCAATTTTTCAGGTAGATAATAAGACTAATTATTTATATAAAACAAATCAAAAAATTAAAACTTCAAATAGTATAAATTTAATTTCTCAAAGTATAAATATAAACTCAAAAAATTCATCACAAAATAATATTACAATTGAGTTAAGTAATTATTTTAAAATGAAACGATTAAACCTTAAAATTTTAGAGAAATTAATCTTAAATCAATTTATTCCTGCACATTTAAAATATACAAACTTACAATCTTCTCTAAATATTGGGTCAAATCAATTTGTTGATTCATATACAACATTAGGTTATCTTGAATCAGTAACTGCAAATTCTCTAGAAATCGTAAAATTTAAATCAAAACGATCTAATAAAAAACAAATTTTTTTAATATCAAACAATGATTGTATAACTGTTCCTAAAGAACATGGAAAAAATAGAACAGTTAATGAATTAATTATTGATAATAATAAAGTAAATCAAACAGGAAAAATCTTAATCGATAATGGTGAATTTTTAACAGTACAAAAAGGACGCCCTTATTTCTTCCCAAACTGTAAAACTGAAAATGGTCGAGAAAAAACAGATTTAGAATATAAATTTTTAACATTAAACCATAACAAAGTTACTAACAAAGGAAATATCTTTCTAAATTATTATGATATCACAAAACGATCATTAGTTGAAAGGCTGGATCCATATAAAAAATCTTATGGTTTTAAAGTCAAATTTTCAAAAATGTTTATGAAGAAAAATGGAAAGTTTTATAGTTCACCAATACCATTATTTTTGAAAAATTTCTCAGTAGAAAAAGAAAATGAGTCAAATATATCACAAAGTACTCTAAAGAACTTTAAAATTGAAAATACCGAACTAAAAATTAAACAATGTTTACCATTATTATTAAAGAGTTCAGATTTAATTAATAACAAAATTAAAAGAAACGCTTCTTTTAATACAAATTTAACAGGTTTAAAGTTTTTAAAATATCCTTTTAATAAATCAATCGGAATTCATTCAATAACAGAAGATTATTTTGAAGAAGAAGTAAATAGCGTTTATTGTAAAAATGGTGAATTTATCGAAAAAGGTGAAGTAATTGGTTTATTAAATTTTGAAAAAGAAATTACTGGTGATATTGTTCAAGGTTTACCACGAATAGAAGAATTATTAGAAGCTCGAAAAAAGAAACCCACAAATAAACATTTAGCAACAAATCAAAAAAAGAGTTTATTAATTCAAAAGACTAGTATTGATTCAGGCTTTGAATTTCAAAAACTAGGTACAACTATAAAAGAAAATGATAAAATTAACCCACACAATTTATTAAAAATTTATTTCAATTACTACGGAATAAAAAAACAATTTTTTTCTAGTGAAGAAACGTTTACAACTTCGTATCGTTTAACAAATAATTATGAAGCAAGTTATCGAACGTTTAAAAAGATTCAACTATTAATTTTAAATGCTGTTCAGTCTGTTTATGAATCACAAGGCGTTTCAATTGCAAATAAACATTTGGAAGTTATTATTAAACAAATGACTACAAAAGTTTTAATTACTCATGAAGGTCATACTCCATTATTACCACGTGAAGTTGTTGATTTATATCATATTCAATACATTAATGAAATTATCGAAGCTCATCATAAACGTCCAGCCTATTATGTACCATTACTATTAGGAATTACAAAAGCAGCGTTAAATAATCCAAGTTTTATTTCAGCAGCAAGTTTCCAAGAAACAACACGTGTTTTAACAAAAGCCGCTATCGAAGGTCGAGTAGATTGGCTACGTGGGTTAAAAGAAAATATCATTATAGGACATTTAATTCCATCTGGCACCGGTTATCAAAGTTATACAAATTGTTTTAATCCAACAGTACAGAATAAAACAAAAATTAATGTGGAAAAAATAAAAATAAAAATCTAGACTTATTTCTTTTCAATCTGTTATTGTTATTCTATACTAATGTAAATTACTAATTAATTAATTAAGGAGTTATTAAATTTTATGGCTGATGTTAACTTAGCCCAATTATTAGAAGCTGGTGTTCATTTTGGACATAAAGCTTACCGTTGGAACCCAAAAATGTTTCCCTATATTTATACGGAACGAAATAATATTCACATTTTAGATTTAGTACAAACAGCTCAATTATTAAAACGAGCAAACTCATATGTAGCAAAAGCCGCATCAGAAGGTAAAACATTTTTATTTGTTGGGACAAAACGTCAAGCAAGTGCAGTAATTGCTCAACAAGCAAATCGTTCTAACTCATATTATGTAAACCATAGATGGCTAGGTGGTATGTTAACAAATTGGGTTACCTTAAAAAGTCGAATTGAAAGATTAAAAACATTAGAACAACAAGAAGTTGATGGAATTTTTAATTTATTACCAAAAAAAGAAGCATCATTGCGGTTAAAAGAATTAGAAAAATTACGTAAACATTTGAATGGTGTCAAAAATATGGTTAATTTACCTGATGTTGCGATTATCATAGATCAAAA
>Ga0102912_1000112_pt1 | contig 11551 bp, 13 predicted proteins | sample Colrivmeta1560A3_FD_78499 | JGI IMG/M metagenome (GOLD analysis project Ga0102912, IMG submission 78499) | Estuarine microbial communities from the Columbia River estuary - metaG 1560A-3 | ecosystem: Environmental > Aquatic > Marine > Intertidal zone > Estuary | place: USA: Columbia River...
ACAATGAACTGAAATATTATCGAATACTCAATAAACTAATGATTAATACATTAAAAAGTTCTATATTTAAAAATTTAGTTGTGTTAATACACGGCCCTATTATTTTATTGAGCAATGATAATAACAGTATGAAACTAACTTTTAAAGAATTAGAAAATATTAATCCTTTAATTAATTTATTAGGCTTTAGATTAAACAATAAAATTTATTCAAAAAAACAAATTAAAAATTTAAAAAAAATGTCCTATTTAGAAAACATTCATATTTTTCACAAATCAATGAAAACGTTTACTAAACTGCCTTATTATAAGCTCAAAAGCAAACAGATATTGCCTATATCGAAATAATGTGATTTGAACACATGACTTCCTGTTCCCAAAACAGGCACGCTACCAAACTGCGTTATATTTCGTTGAAGAAAGTAGGATTCGAACCTACGATAAGATAAACTTAACAGATTTACAATCTGCCACTTTCAACCACTCAGTCATTTCTTCTATAATTTTCTAGTTCGAGTACGGATTTTAATTCTTTTTTTTTTCTTTAGCCTGCATCCATTGTGTGCTTTGTATAAGTAACTTGTAACTAGTTTTGTAAAAATTTTTTGTTTTAGTTTTTTAAAGATATATGACTGATGGTTAAAAAATAAATTGTTGAAATGAACAGCAACTGGTTTTGTTTTAAAAAATTTTGATTTTAATAATAAAGCTCGAAGAATTATAATTATTGCTTTAGGCTGTCTAGTTTTTTGTTTTTTTTGTAAATTAAACATACCTGCAGAAAAAAAAAGTTTAGGATTTCCATTAACGTTATTTACGTTTATGAAAGTATTTGTTAAAGATAAATTGATATTTATAATGTAGCTAAGTAACTTTTGATTATTAAAAAAAGAAAAATACATGTATGAAATCAAATAATTTGTTTTTATTTTAAGAGTATACAAATTGGTAAATCAAAATAAAAGCAGCCATTGTACGTAATAAGAAAATGTTTCTTCTTTTATAAAATCTAAAGCTTTAATAGTATGAGATGTATGTTTTATATAACCATGAGTAATTGCGTTATGTGAAAAAAATGAGTTTTTTGCTATTTTTAATAAAAGCATGAATTTTGAAATAATTTTTATTTATATGAACTCAATAAAAAGTAAATTTACGTCATCGACTCAAAAAAAACTAATAAATTTATCGAAAAAAAAATTGAACAAAATCTCTCTAATAAAGAACATGACTATAGGGAAAAAAAACGTCGCAGGAAAAAATGATTCTGGAAAAATTACAGTACGGCATATAGGGGGTGGGCATAAAAAAAAATACAGAAAAATTGATTTTATAAGAAACAAAGACTCGATAGGTATTGTTACTAGTTTGGAATACGACCCTTACCGGACAGCTTTTATAGCCTCTGTTTACGATTTTTTAAATCAAAAATATTTTTATATAATCGCCCCAAAAAACCTGAATATTGGTGACATTGTAAAATCAGGTTTTAACGCCGAAGTTAAAGTTGGACATTCTTTAGCGTTAATGAAAATTCCTATAGGAGGCTTCATTCATAATATTTCATTGAAAGAAAATAAAAAAGCACAACTAACCAGATCCGCAGGAACCAACGCACAGCTCATTGAAAAAACTTCTAAATATTGTAGAGTTGTTTTAAGTTCTGGTTTTCATAAATTTCTTTTACCTACGTGTCAAGCAACAGTTGGGACCGTTTCCAATGAATTCTCGTTTTTTGATAGAATAAACAAAGCAGGTCGCAATAGATGACTAAACAAACGACCAACGGTTAGAGGAGTAGCCATGAATCCTATTGACCACCCCCATGGAGGTGGAGAAGGGAAAAGTTCTGGTGGTCGATCTTCTGTGACACCGTGAGGCAAACCTACTAAAAATGGTAAAACAAGCAAGTCAAAAATTTTTAAATATTAACACACATATCTAAATGATCTTTTGAACTCCATGATTAAAAAATAAATCATAAACTTTACTAATTACAAGAAAGAATCAAAGTCTTAAAATATAAAAAAAAAATGAATAGAGTTAAGTGAAAAGGACCATACATTGAAAAGAATTTACTAGAAAAAGTAAAAAACTCTAAATTAATTTCTAAAAATAATGTTAAGACTATGTCTAAAAACTCTATAATATTGCCGAGTTTTATTGAATTTACATTTCGAGTTTATAATGGAAAAGCATTTACAATGGTAAAAATCATAGACGAAATGATCGGTCATAAAATAGGTGAATTTGTTTCTACCAGAAAACAATTCTCTTACAAAAAAAAAAAAAATAAGTAACGATGGGTCAAAAAACAGACGCACGAATTTTTAGACAAGGCATACATAAAAAAAATTGAGAATTTAGACATATTGCAAAAAATAACGAAGAATCTTCGTTATTTTTATACAAAACATTAGAAGTTCAAAGATATTTAAATCGATTTTTTGGGCTCTATAAGATGAAAATTCATAGCTGCAAAATCTTTTATTCCCACGGTTCTCTACAAGTGTTTGTTTCTTTTTATATCACAGCCAAGACAATTTATGCTATACGTAAAAATTTAACTAAATATTCGAAAAAACTTTCAACACAAGTTAAACGTAAACTTTCAAAGAAAAAAAATTGGAAGTATAAAAAGAGAAGAAAGCCTCAGTTCAAACTACCTAGCCAAAAAGTAAGATTAAAAATAAAAAAGATTCAAAAAGTTAAAAATAAAAAAGGTTTACCGTTCCATAAAGCTAATCCGTGAGTAGCTCTTAGTTTAAAAGGGTTTCAAGATATCTTATTAGAAAGCCTGATAAAATACACTAAAAAAAAAATTGATATTTCTGTAACATTACAAAATTTAAATCGTCATAAACAATTGTCTTATAATCAACTTGAAGGTTTAAAAAAAATTTTTAAACAGTTAAAAAAATTTGTTAAAAACTCATTTTTTAAAGAGGCAATGAATATTTTATTTATCAACATTTTAAGAAGAAAATCCGCAAAACTGTTAGCTGAGTTCATCAGCGATCAATTCAGGCTGAATCAGTTAAGAACAGACCAAAGCACTATTCCCCGAAAAGATAATTATTTCTTGGGTTTCATCAAACAAACTATTCTATTATTTATTAAGTTTGATGCTTCATGCCTTAAGGGGGTAAAAATTGCAATTAAAGGTCGATTTAATAGAGCACCAAGAGCAAGAACTACGAAAATACATTTCGGAAAATTTTCTCTTCAATCATTTAACTCTAAAATTGATTATTACCAATCAACTGCCTATACAATTAATGGAACTTTTGGGGTAAAAGTTTGACTGTGTGAAAATGAATTTTTAAAAATCTATGTGGTTACAACCAAAAAAAACGAAATATAAAAAAATGCAAAAAGGTAAACTAACCAAATTTAATTATCGTTCAAATATGTTAAAATTTGGATGTGTAGGATTAAAAGCAACTAAGTCTGGTACTATGTCATCTCGACATATTGAAGCTGCGCGACAAGCTATTGTTAGAAAACTAAGTCGAAAAGGAAAACTATGAATACGAATATTTCCTACAATTCCGATTACGGCAAAGCCGACTGAAGTTAGAATGGGTAAAGGCAAAGGTAATGTTTCCCATTGAGGCGTTAAAGTTAGCGCTGGGACCGTTTTATTTGAAATAGACGGTGTAGCTAACAATATCGCTATCTCAGCATTTAAAACTGGAGGTGCCAAGTTGCCTGTTAAAACAGCAATACTTTTATAACCTAAATATTAATATTATAAATAACAAAGACATTGAGCACTTAAAATAATTTTATTTTATATAATTTGATGGGATCTTTAACATCTCTAATTTAAACAATAAAAGCTGCTTTGAAGCCACCGAGATGAATATTTGCATATATATATTTAACAATTTACATGTTATTACAAGCAGCTAAATTTGTAGGAGCTGGATTAGCCACTATTGGGCTAGCAGGAGCTGGAGTAGGAATTGGTACCGTGTTTGGTGCGTTAGTGATTGGAGTTTCACGAAATCCTTCTTTAAAAGATGAATTATTCAAACTTGCTATTCTAGGTTTCGCACTAACTGAAGCCATCGCACTTTTTTCATTAATGATGGCATTCTTAATTCTTTTCGCGTTATAATATTTTGGAGCAAAGAACTAAAATGGGTATGTAGCTCAATTGGTAGAGCATTGGACTTTTAATCCACAGGTTTTGGGTTCAAATCCCAATATACCCAAATCTTATTAAAATATACATGATAATTTTGAATATTAATTACATCTTAAATATTGTTATAACATTATTTTTGATTGGCGTTTTAGGGCTTGTATTAAACCGAAAAAATATACTAATAACACTAATGTCTATTGAATTAATGCTTTTGGCAATTAATTTAAACTTTATTATTTTTTCGATATATTTGGATGATCTTGCAGGTTATGTATTCGTTTTATTCATTTTAACTATTGCTGCAGCAGAATCTGCTATAGGATTAGCAATTCTAACAATTTATTATAGACTAAAAAATACTATTCGAATGGATAAAATAAAAAACATTAAAAGTTAAAAAATAAAGCGGAAACGACAGGATTTGAACCAGCAATCTTCGACGTGACAAGTCGACGCTTTAACCATTTGAAGCTACGTTTCCTTTAATTTTGAAATACTTTCATATAGATAATATAAAATTTAATTATGATTTAGAATTTAAAAATAATTCAAATAGTAGTTTCTGAAAACAAAATACACCTCTTATTGAGTACTGCGAAACATTGGGGATTAATATCCCGCATTATTGCTATCATAAAAGTTTGTCTATTTCAGGTAATTGCCGTATGTGCCTTGTAGAATTAAAAAACTCCCCGAAACCTATCGTCTCATGTGCTATGAATGCTAAATCTTGTTTGACAAACGGCGATATTTACACAAATAGCTCGTTAGTAAAAAAAGCTCGTGAAAACGTTCTAGAATTTTTACTAATAAATCATCCTTTAGATTGTCCAATATGTGACCAAGGTGGTGAATGCGACTTACAAGATCAGTCTCTTTTTTTCGGTCTAACCAAAAAAAGATTTTATAGTTTTAAACGAGTTGTTTTGAACAAAAATATTGGACCTATTGTAAAAACGGTGATGACAAGATGCATTCATTGCACCAGGTGTGTTCGTTTTGCTGCTGAAATTGCAGGAATCGAAGATATAGGAATGTTTGGAAGAGGTTTAAATAGTGAAATCGGAACTTATGTTAATAAGCTTTTTCAATCCGAACTGTCTGGAAATGTTATTGATTTATGCCCTGTAGGAGCGTTAACTTCGAAACCGTACCCGTTTACACATAGAAGTTGGGAATTAAAAAATGTTACTTCAATTGATTTTTCAGACGGATTTGGTACTCCAACTCAGCTGTTTATTAAGAATAATCATATAATACGAATTTTACCTGGTTACGATACAATAAATCAGAAAACCAATTGGATTTCTGATAAAACTCGGTTTTCATTTGATGGTATGTTTTCACCCGAAAAAATAATTTACAGTTTTTTAGAGAATAATAATAAAAAAGCTTTCATTAATCTCTCGTGGCAAAAACTATTCAAAGAGTTTTTTTATACACTTTATTTTCAAAACCATCTATTAAAGCATTGTTACCGACCATACCCACTAATAATACTTTTAAATGCAAATACAAGCTTAGAAGTTTTAAACTTATTAAACGTTTTAACTCGCAAATATTCATTTTTTAAACTTAGACGCATCGAGTCACAAAACAGTAACGTTGATTTAGAACAAAATTATTTGCTAGATTTAAATCTTAATAACAAAATTGGAACGTCTGATACTTGTTGATTAATTGGCATAAATCCTCGTTATGAAGGATCAAAACTAAATTTAAGACTTCGGTCAAGATATTTGAAAGGAAATTTTAAAATAATTCAGATAGGTTCTTTAGTAAATTTAACATTCCCAAACATAAACATTACTAGTAATACAAAAATTTTAAAATCTTTAGTTGAGGGTAATAACTTATTTTGCCAAGAATTTGTAAATTCTTCAAATCCTATTATAATATCTAATGCGGAAATATTTAAACGAAAAGACTCGTCTGGGTTTGCAAATTTACTAAAAAATTTAGGTAAATATATTAATTTATTTTCACAATCTAATAATAAAAGTCAACTGAATATTTTACACCCCTCACTAGGCAGTGTTGGACTTTCAAACTTTACTAGTTTAAAAACAATACGCAATAACGATTTAAAAAATGCTACTGGAATTTATTTTATAAACAATTCATTTTCCAGCTCCAATATCCAAAAATTACTAAACTTAAAATTACTTAACTTTTTTAAGGGTTATACACATGAAAATAAAATATTAATAACTCAAAATAGCAGCTTAGATACTAAATTAATTGAAAGATTAAAAAAAGGTTTTAATTTAAGTAATCATTTACATTTACCTAATACTGTATTTTTTGAAACCACAGGAACTTATATAAGTACTGAAGGAGATGTAAACAAAGTTAGTAGAATAATCAAGCCATTAGGGCAAACAAAAGACAATTGACAAATCATACGGAAAATGTTTTCTTATTCGAAGAAGATGTTATTTATGACCAACTTTCTAAACGATAATAAATTAGCTTTCAATTCAAGTACCCTTTCTTATTTTACCAATTATATAGGATTTCAATACTATGCAGTATCTAATCTAAACAATATAGCTTTTTCATTTTTAAAAACAATAGTTGGACACTGTCAAAATACCGTTAAATTTAAATTAAAGAAAAAAAAAATTTTAAGTTCTCAATTTAGATTTTGATTAAATGACTTTTATGTTGATGACAAAAATTTCAATAGCAACTATTCGTCTACAATGATTCAATGTTCAAAACTTTCTCGACTAAAATGTTCCACGTTTAAATTTTAAAGAGAGGGCATGCTAAATTAGCTATGGATCTATAACTCGCGAGGAGTCTTTCAATAGATGTCAATGACGCGATATGGTATATAGATATATTTGTGAGTACAGAGGAGTATAAAACCCGGTATTACAACAAATTTATAATAAAAGTTTCTTTTTACCTCAGATTCAACATTTCGATGTCTCAGACCTTCGTCTTCGTAGTTGAATAAACGAAAGTAAAGCAAACGCTGATAAATGAAAGACTTGATATCAAGTCTCAAAAATACTAAAAGAAAATGGAATAAAAAAACGTACACTTTTTGAGCAATATTTGTTGACAAAAACCTGCAATATCGCAGAATTCAATGTCGCTTTTCAAAATGAAAATAATTGATTAAAGCCAAAAAATTGAAAGCCCTAATATTGTTTAATCAAACTGAATCCAAACTGGGGACTTTGTTTTGAAAGTTTGTTAGATTAGATGTATCATTAACTAATTCTAACTTTCTTTTTCGGTGCAATTTTTTTAACACAAGCCAAAATGATCGTCATTTATTATTATCTATAGTTAAATTAACGTCGTTACCTAACGACGTTAACGCTTTTTTTGATCTCAACATTCTATATATTTATCTTGTTTTTTAAAAAAGCAGCAGTTCTGAATTGAATCTATACTCGCTGTTTTATGAGTACCTAAACTACAACATAAAGCTGTAGTCTTAATTTTTGGGGTTTATAAATAATGAAAAAGGGATTTGAACCCTTGACCTTTGGTTTTGAAAACCACTGCTCTACCTACTAAGCTATTTTCTTTAAAAAAGTTTGAAAAGTTCGTAATTTACGAAAGTTAAAAAAAGCCAAAATTTTAAAGAAGTTAATGAATACCTCCCCACCAATAAACAGTGATGAATAAAAACAATCAGACAACATCTACAAAATGTCAATACCATGCGGCAGACTCAAAACCAAAATGATGCGTTGATGTAAAATGATTATAAACAATTCTTAAAAGAGATACTATTAAACAGCACGTACCAATAAAAACATGAAAACCATGAAAACCAGTAGCCATATAAAAACAAGAGCCAAAAACACTATCATTAATGTTGAATGGTGCATCTACATACTCCATACCTTGTAATAAGGTAAAAATTGTTGCCAAAAGTATAGTGAATAATAATGCAATAATTGCTTGTTTTTTTGCTCGTACGATTATTGCATGATGTGCTCAAGTAACAGTAGCGCCAGAACTTAAAAGAAAAAATGTGTTGGTTAAAGGAATTCCAGAGGTTTGAATTGTTTGGATTGCTTCGGGAGGTCACACTCCTCCTAAATTAAAAACTGGCGATAAACTCGAATGAAAAAAAGCTCAAAAAAACGCAAAAAAAAACATAATTTCAGAAACAATAAATAAAATCATTCCTAGTCTCAAACCTCGTTGGACAGATACAGTATGCTGTTCTTCAAACGTGGCTTCTCTAACAATATCACGTCACCAAGTATACATAACATATAATAGTATAAAAAAACCAATTAATGCCAGTTGACCTCCCCCTAAAAATTTGTTCATATATAAAACAGCCCCTGAAGTCATAAAAAATGCTCCTAAAGAGGCTACTAACGGCCAAGGACTAGGATCTACTAAATGTCAACTATGTTTTGTTTTTAGGTATTTGAAACGAATTTTATTATTCATATTTTATTTAGGTATTTGAAAAGAAGAAAGTGAAATTCTCTCGATTGAAAATAATGTTCTAGTGTATTTAAATTTTGTATTTAAAATATAATGCATGACCCAAAAACAGGTACCTAATTGAGGGGACAAATAATAGAAATCGACGACAAATCCTAAATTTAGAATTAACCTGTTATGGGAAGATTTCGAATCTAATACAAATAAATATGAATTAACATTTTACAGTTGTTGGATCTCTAAGAAGTCGCTTAACAACACTGGGCATCGCAACAGTAGGGAGAATATCATTGCGTGCTGAAAAAAACTAGTTCTCAGTCATAATATAAAAACGTTTACGAGCTAGATACTGTTATAACGGCTTTTTTTAAAAGTGTGCAATAAAAACCATTTACTTGAGTTCTTTTTTCAACAAATACGCAATAGAATCAAAATCAAAAATTTAAATCTTTTTTTCAATTTTAACACTATTTAAGGGGAACGTACCCTTTGTTATTTGTTATTAGTTAGATTAATAAATTCTGAAGTACCATTTGTAAGATTGTTTTTAGTGCAAATAGGAAAATATCAGAGAGTCATAATCGAAATAAAGAAATACGGCAATTCAAATATTTATTTTACATTTGAAGCTAGTTAAGGAAAAAAACTTTTTCAAGATTAAGTTTTTTGTCATTAGCAAGGTCTGGTGTAATTCTTGGAATAAAAAAATCTTTTTAATAAACGAATTAAACTACAAATGATTTCATCTATTTTTTTCGCAGAAAATTATCTACATTCAAATAGTTCGTTGTTTTATAATGAATATAGTGTTATTTTAATTTTTTTATCAATTTTTATTGTAGGCGCAATAAGCCAAAAACTGTTGTTAACCTTTAGTTTTTTAAAATTTCAAATGATTGCAATTTTAGAAATTGCTTTAACTTATATTTTTATAATTTTACAAAAACATTGTTTTTATGCAGACACGATGGGGCATGCTATAACTCTATCTGTCTCAATACTACAATTTATTTTAGCTCAAGATGGTCTGACCTTAGACCAATACTTTGGTCTTAGCGAGGTTTCTAGAGGGATGACTTTAGGCCGCATTCTCTCAAGACTACTAAATTTATATCCCCGATACTCCCAGCCGTTAAGTGTTACGGAATTTTGCTTTGCTCCAGAGCACATTCAATGGCGGGCACTGGCTATTGCCCCCTGGTTGCAACATATGCAAGGAGTTGCAAGGGATGTTAGGATGAATCCAAAAAAATTCGAATGGGTTGATCATTTAATGATGGCCGCCAACGCTAACACAATAGTTTCAGGGCAACTGTTAGGCCCCTATATTACCACTGGCCGAATTATAGGTCGTCCGACCTTGGACTGGGACTACTATTGCCAAAATTACCAGGTAATGTCGGAGTTAACTGAAGCTGTGCATCGAGTTGCGCCCCTTTCTCTTTAAGCAACAATACTGTATACTATCTGAATCTTTTGTTACTCTGTTATTTTTAATAATCTATTTAGGTAAAGACTATAAGGACGTTTTTTAAACGTGTGAAATAAAAACCATTTACTTGAGTTTTTTTTATTCAACAAATAAGCAATAGAATCAAAATAAAGGATTAATTAAAAAATTCATGCAATTTATGTTGATTATAATCAAGTTAGTATTATGTTCTAGTAATATATGAACATTTACTTTATTTTTGTATTTACGAAGAGAGAGAATTTTATTTTATTTTCGAGTTATGGTTCAATTCATGGGGAATATAGTTTTTACTGTGTCGCCTACAAGCTCAATGTGGACACCCTATGTTGCCTGATTGGATTATGACTGCCTAAAGAGCTTAAGGCAATCCCTATATCCTCTGCGATTAGGTTGGGCAATGGGAATTTTCCTAGGGCTGGACCGCTTGCTCAATGTAATTTGATTGAGCAAGCGGTAGATTCTGGTTTACGAGAGCTCCGCATATTTGGTTTTAATATCTCAATTGACGAGTTTTTCAACTTGTCAAACGAGAGCCAGTTATTTATTTTGGATTTTTTGGGGATTAGGTCTCATGCCCGTGCGGTAGGTGTTTTTGATCATCTAAATCATAACTTATGGAGTCGACGATGCCAACTAAATCGACAAAATGCAATATGTGCCCTTGCGTCGAACCGAAATCCTTATAGTTTGAATAATTTACAATATTCTCCAGCATTGGATTCGCATATTGATCGCGTGAGGGATCTCACAAGCAGGGACATATTGTTAGAACATCAAAACTTAGACGATTTTATATGCCATTCATCTCATTGAGAGCATGTGATGGACGAGCTAAAGGAACACCCTAAATTTTTAGTGGCGGACATTCTTCTTTAATGCACAGTATACGTAACATTAAATGTTCAGTATTATATTAACCAGTTCATTCGTTTTACTTCTAAAGTAACCTTTTCCTTGACTAGCATCAAATGTAAAATAAATATTTTAATTACAGTATTTACTTGGATTATGACTCTCTGGTATTTTCCTATTTACACTAAAAACAATCTTACAAATTGTACTTCAGAATTTATTAATCTAACAATTAATAAAAGGGTACGTTCCTTCTGACCAGCGTTAAAATTGAAATTAATAAAAGAAAAAATGAAAGATTGTTGTAATAGTAGGGGGTAAGCCCCTTATATTAATTTTTAATAAAATAATATAAATAAAGTTAACCTATGCAACAAAAATACAGAATAATACCTAAATCTTACGCTATAACTAGTTCTTTCGACTATTGAAATGCCTAACTATATACTGCTATAACGACGTTTTTTAAAAGTGTGAAATAAAGCTCATTTATTCGAGTTTTTTTTCAACAAATAAGAAACACTATAATCAAAATAAAGATTAATTATTCATATTCTTTTATGACTATTTACTGCAGATTTGCTATTTCCGTTCGATAGACCTCGAGGTAGACTAGCTCAATTTCGATGTTTGTAAGAATACCCA
>Ga0102912_1000113_pt1 | contig 11488 bp, 4 predicted proteins | sample Colrivmeta1560A3_FD_78499 | JGI IMG/M metagenome (GOLD analysis project Ga0102912, IMG submission 78499) | Estuarine microbial communities from the Columbia River estuary - metaG 1560A-3 | ecosystem: Environmental > Aquatic > Marine > Intertidal zone > Estuary | place: USA: Columbia River Estuary...
ATTTAATTAAATATTTAAAATTTTAATTTAATTAATAATAAAGTTAATAAATATTAATATTAACTTTATTTATTTGCAATATATGTTAAATTTGGACAAGTTGTATAGCAATTTGAATTTAAAAGATAGTAATTTTAATAGCAAACACTACATATTGAATATGAGGAACACTTTGCACAACCTGTAAAGCATGCTTGGCATTGTAAGCTTATTTAATCTGAATAATATCCATCTGGACAATATTGCCTACAATTACTAGTTTCAGAAGAACGAAATAAAACTAGGTTTTTTGTACATTGAATACAATAATTTGATTATCCTTAACATGAAAGGCAATTTTCATCACATGCAGCGCATACTAACGACCCAGCAGTTGTTGAATTGGGTAGATAGAAACCTTGGGGGCAATTTGATAGACAATTATATGAGCTTGCCGAATAAATCACTCTTCCAAGTGTAAAATTTTAATTACTATAGCAAGAAGTACAATTGGAACTAAGATTAGTCAAACAATTTTTACATGGTAAATTACAAATTGCTTAGAATTATCCAACACTTCCAGTATCAACTAGGAATCCATTTTGATAAGTGCTAACTATAAAATTAGAGCTAGAGACAACAGTGGGGTTTTTAATACCATATATTTTTAATGAAAGATCAATGGAAAATAATCCATTCTATTATTAAGATTACTCAATATAAATTATTGAATTATTTAGTTGACACATACTCTTTTAATAAAATATTATATTTAATAAATTTATTAGATACATTTATAGGAAAACCCTAAAAATTAGAGCAAACAATATTATCCGGATCGGAAAACTATGAAGGTAGATTAATTGTTATATAAGCTTAATTTTATATTTAATTACTTAGTGAAAAAGAAAAAGTATATGTATCGATTTCATCTAAATAAGATGATAGTGTTTATAACTACCCATTTAATATTTAACTTAAATTAAATTATAAAAAGTATTTATTTACTTAGGATATTGATTTGTAATTGTAATTATTTATTAAGGGCTTGACTAGCTAATATTATACAGTGAATTGTTAATTATGATATATGTATTTCCAGATATACCTATAACAGGTTATAAGGATGATGGATTTTGAAGTTGGCTAAGGATAATGTTATATGGTTATCCAGCAGGTATTTGAATTATTCCTTATGCTGTAGATAATTTAATTAATATTGAATTCATAGTTTTCTTATAGCATTACAAAGTCTGGTTTAATATTAGATTGCTAGTGCTTGAACAGCTAATATTTCCTTAGATTGTAATATTTGAAGGAATATTTAGTTAGAGAATCGAACCCTCATCCTGAGTAATCGAAAATACTATCTAAAGAGTGTAATTAGTGTATATACCATTCACTTGGCTTAGTCTTGATTGAAGAAGGAATGATTGAAAAAACGAAGGAATATACATTTAAACAGTTAAACCTGATAAAGCATTATCAACTAAAAATCCGTCTGGAGTATAGGTTGAAAGCTAGAAGCTACTAGATTAGCGTGTACTTCGTGGGTTCTAAAGTAAGTTTATTATTGTAACAGATATAATACTACCAGATAATATGTTACCAGTAGAGAATGGAACTTTGATTGTATTTTAAGAAATAATTTGACATGTTACACTTATACTACCTATTTGACAAGCATTTCCGATTATGGATTGATCTGAAATGTAAATTTCGTTAGGTAATTTTATTAAAAGATACGAATACTTTGTTATGTTTTTTTTTTTTAAGTTTTGATAATAAAATATAAAATATTAATAATTCACTTAATTCAATGAGTTTGTGGGAGTAAAACTGATATTATATGTAGCAATGGAACCAGTAATATAATTATTTGGTATGATTGAAATTTAGCTGATATTTAATTATGCGTTAGTGTATAATGGTACATAGGCACTTGAGCTCTAATCTACTATATAATTTAATGATGAGAGTGAATAATAAGTTTGAATCATAAATGTTGGACTTTATGTTGTTTTTGCTTGATTGAGAATAGAATTAATATATAAATTTATCTATGTAAATCCGGAAATTGATGATGTAGCTATACCATATATATTTAATGTTTATGCTGATACACTAAAAGATGTAGGAGATTTCATAATTACTGAATTATTTGAGGAAATCGTAATTGAGTTTACATTGAGGTACAATGTATTTGGAAAATATATAGTAATATAGGAATCTGCTGCAATTGGGTTAATTGTTGTAAATGTAATTTTATATTAAGTTGTTGTATTTATAATAAGTATATTTGGTGTGACACTGACTCCAATCAGTGTCGCTGGTGAAGCTGTAAATGTTTAAGTTGTATTTAATTGATCAATTAAGCTATTAACCCTTCTTGTTTAAATCTTTAGAGTTTATGTTGGCATTACAGATCTTGGTGTAAATAGTTAATTTAATGTAAAGCAACATAATTTATTTGAGCCTACTGATATTTAAGTTTAAATTGATACTTATTATCCTTAAATTATAAAATCTGATGTATAATAAAAATATGTATATTTGTTCGATGATAATACAAAGTATTAATCAGTAATTGTTGATAAATATGGTAGTAAAGTTATCTATTATGGAAATATTAAATCTATCCAATCACCTTATTATAATTGATTTGTAGTATAAAAGCATAAATTAGATTTATAGGCACTATTAACAATACCATTGCCCATTGTAAATTAGTTGAATAAAATATGGTTGGGTGGAACATTTGATATTGTTTAAGATGAGCTACCATCTATAATATATCCGCTATTATCATATGTTGATAAGATAAATTCTCCTGTAGTTATCGTAGAAGAAGGTCCATTCAATGGACCAAACGTTATTTAAATCTTTTATATATTAAAAAAAAAATAAAAATATTATAAAAAAATATATTTAACAACCTCATCACTAATACCATTGGAAATTCTGCTGCTTATATATGATAGAGTACCCTTATTAGAACAACTTAAACCCTAAACCGGTTAAAAGATAGAATTAATTTTTACAAGAGCAGAACAACTTACCTAATTTATATTGGATATTATTGCCGTATTTAATACATCATTGGTCCAAGTAGATCTATATTATATTACAAAATAACCCTATAAAAAAAAAATAATTTAATACATTAAAATCAATTACATTCTAAGAAACTTTATTTGCTATTTTACAATTAAATTGTAAAGTTATCGGAGACCCCACCAGCCCACTAATCACTAGAGATGTACAATTTAAAAATCCCTTTGTAACAATAAAATTTGTCTATTAATTTTAATTCGTACAAGTCTCTGTTACAATCATATTACTATTCAATATTGATATAATTATATTATTACTTTACCCTTATTAATTATATATAAAATTATATTTTTTATTAAACTAAATAAAAAAAACAAAATGAAAAACCTGTTTTATTAGGATTCTATATATTACTAACTACATATAGCAAAGTTAAACCCTCATCATTATTATAATCCGTTTAATTTATCTAATTAGGAAAAGCATTCTAAATAATCAATTAATAACTTTCGTCCGAAACACACTAATATGTAATACCATTTAGAGCTAAATTATAAATTAAAAAATATAAATAAATTATATTTTATTCAAGCAAATATATATTTTATACGATTAGAACAAATTGTTTTATATTATAATGGATTCCAAGAGCTTTATGGGAATGTAATCGCAATCAATGAATTCTCGTTAATAGATGGTATATTTGAAATCGGAATATTATTAGGATTTCTTGTTATAATAAAAGTATATGATGTGAATTAATTTAGTTGAGTGTTAGGTGGAGTATTTAAGCTACAAAATATTTAGTATTAGGCGTTGATGAAATATTAGAGTAAAGTTAGAATTATTATTATTTGGATCATATATTATTTTTAATATTTTTATTATATAAGTATATATATATATATATATTTTAGTAATATATTTCAGTTTGAATATTAATAGATGAAATTTTCATATTTAAATTTAACTATTTAATATAAAAAATAAAAAAAATGATCGAGCATTAAAATCAACCTAAATAAAAAATAGATACTTAATTCTCAATAATTATTAATAGGCTTACTAATATGAACAAAGATCAGGCTAAAAAAATTAATGAAAATGAATAACTAATTATGAAATTACGTGCTTAAATTCTTGAAAAAGATTTATATATTTCTTAGCTTGAAGATAGATTAATAAATTAATAAAATAAAATTTAGTATATGTATGATTAGATGAAAAATCATGATGATATTTAATCTGTGGGTCATAGTTAGTTCTAATAATATTTTGAATGTAGAACCCCAATTAATAGTGAAAGATAGTTAGAAAAATTTCATAGCCCTATGAACTATCGATAGTATGAGCCTGAAGATACATGCTAATCTCCAATATCAATATAAAGAAAAATTGCTAATTTAGATAATACGTTAGAGTATAATAATATGATAAATTTGGGGCCATTAAATAGGTACTAAGAACAAAAAAATTTAAGTAATACAGCAATAAATCACATGATTAAATCACCAAGAAATATAATTTCTGCTCATCATGAAATTGATAAGCGAGCATTATAAAATAAAAAAATGATTTAAAATATAAATCAGGCCAATTTGGATACACAATCAAGTAATTCTTAACACATGTGGAAGGTTAGTTCAGGACACAAGCGAAGAACCCTCAATCAATCTACAAATCAACCGCCCTAAAAATATGTTCAAGAAAATAATGATCAAATAAATATAATGGATGAATTATCCTTAAATTAAAAATAATAAAAAACCAATAACTCTACCCAAATCAATGAAAAAATATATGAAGAATTCTTTTATCTTGGAGCCACTAATGATGATATCATGTAAGCCATACATCATAGATCAAAATAAAAAAATACAAATAATCATATTTAAATTGATTCTTCTGTTTTATTTAGGTATTTTAATTTATTACATGAACAATTTTAAGATAGGTTTTCAGCTAGTAAGAGTATATTTAAAAATGATAAATTTCAAACCCAAGTATTATAAAAATAAGATCGTTAATCTAATATGATGATCAATCAATTTATATTTCCTTTTGGAATCAATATTAGAAGATTAAGCTCATCCGATGGCAATTCTGATGTAAACGAAGTATTATTTTAAAAATACCCTGTAGAAAACAATTCAAATTGCTTTGTAATACTTCTAAATATAAATCAAGATGAAACTAAAATATCAACAAATAAATATGGTATTATCCTATTTTATTTTATAAAAAAAAATATGAAGAAAATTAAAACTATAAGAAATTAATCGAAACATATAATCCTAATAATACTATTTATTATATTTGCGTTTAATATGAAGATTTTTTGGATTTATCAAAATATCAAGAATAGTAATATTATTTTTAATTCAAATATTATTTTTCAAATCAATAAAATAGTGATAAATAAAATTCACTCTGGGGTCACTAGAGAATAATTTGCATTGCTACTAAAATTCCATTAATTTAATTTTATTTTGATATTTTAATCAGTTTTTTAAATGATGTAAAATTGGGTAGGGTATGTAAGTTTCAGTAAACCGAGAATTTTTCATTAGTTGATAGTGAATATTTTGATCGTAAAATAAATGAAGTAAATTTAGAAATATAAAATTTAAAATAAGAATTTAATTTAAAGTCTAACAAAGTTGGCCTTACATCCTTTACCATTGTAAAATCAAAGTTATTTCATTGAATTTTATGGATAAAAGATTAATTTATTACTAGATGGAGATAAAGATGTGGATTAAAAAGAATTAGATTGGGTTTATTTTATTTAAATAATTTATTTTTTTATTATATTGTTTTAAATTTTAGGCTTTATTTATACTCCTCTAATTATTCTAATCAGATTAATTGATACAGATATTTATTTCAATTTTACTAGAAAGAAGCGTGGTATTTGTTGGATTACAGAATCATTTAATTTCATGTGCAATTATCTTATTCTATAAGGTATTTAAATTTATATTATTTATTTGTTTTAATAAATACATAAGTCATTGTTAAAACCCTTAAAATGGATCCATCCATTGATTTCAAGTATTCCAGCAAATTCTTTTGATTTATTAGATAGTCCTGTTCCAATAATAGTTGGAATAATTTAAGATCCTGATTTAATAGTTAAATAAGAAATAAATAAAAAATATCCGGATTTAATTTTTATATTGATAAAAGAGAAACACGTTTAAATACGCAATTAAAATTCAATACCTTAAATATCTAACGAAGCGACCTCTTATTTTTCTCGATCAAATTTAGATAATTATTTATAGATTATCTAAAATCCATATGATAAGCACTTAAGTATGATAGAGAGAATGATATCATATTAGTGATATAATTTTATTTTATTTAGGTCAAAAACGTCACAGTAGGTAATTCAATTAGCATAATTCTATTAATAATACTTTTAAATAAGCTAATATTTAAAATCAACCATCAACTCCATTATCTAAATCTCAAAAAACTACTTAGAGCAATGATTTGCAGGTTTAATTTTATTTTTAATGATAAATAAATTTATAAATAATAGGATTTGAGTGTTGAGGAAATTTCTATTAAAATAGTTGAGATATTTTAGTAGTTCATTGAACTGCGAATCATTCAAAACCTTCCTAAAACTGGTGCTTATAACAATCACTAAAAATTACGCATTCATTCACCATTACAGTAGAACAAATAGGTGTTGGATTAAATTAGGTAAAAACCATTATTGGACTATGAAAAAATTGGTAATTAAGCTGTTAAGACACTTGGGGAATAGGGTTTAAATGATAAAGAATTTTGGATATAGTTTTATAGAACATAGATTTTAACTTATTATCTTGATTAACATTATCAAACAATTCAGTGATATAATAATATATTATAAAAATAATTTTTTTTTTTTAAATAAACCCTTATAAATATAAATTAAAAAATTTATCATCTCCCAAAAGAAAGATTTTATATATTTTTCAATTGTATTCATGTTTAATCTGATTTTGCTACCAAATATAATTAAAATTATTATTTATTAGGTATTGCAATTGAATTTGATTTTGAAGATTATTTAAATTTTGATATCGATTAAAATACTGCATTGCATTCCATTAGAAAGTTGATAGGAATGGATAAGGAATCAATGATGTGTGAAACATTGGCACGATTGAATTTAAACTCTAAATCTGTTAATTGGGTAATATTAATGGTACATTCATCATAGTATTCTATTAATTATTTTATTATCCAGGTTATTAAGTGTGAATTAAATTTGGATCAAAGTTGGATTATGAAAAAATCATGGGTTATGAATTAATGGATTATACTGAGGCTCTGATGGATGATTATTACTCTTAATTGATAAATGATTATTATTTATTGATTATTTCTTCATGGGAATTTCTTTTTTCGAAATTATCAAAGTTATTCGTTATTGGTATAATTTAGTCGTTTTAATTATTTTAAATCTGATCAATATTTTTATTTTTAAGGATTAGATTTAAAAAATTTAGTTGTTAGAATTTTTTTTGATCTTTCTCATCAGTAGCCTCACTTAATGATTGTATTAAACTTTGAATGTTTTCTAATAATGCATTATCATTATTTAATTCAGAGAATAATTATACTTTTTATAAACGATTAGCCTACTTTTAGTTTTAAAGTTTCTAGAGCAGTAACTTTATTTTATTTATAATCAAATCCAATTGATCTAATTTATATATTTAAGCTGTATATATACTAAGCTAATCAAGTAGATCACATAGAAAAGTATTAAAAATATCCAAACAAAAATTTCTTGTCGATTGAATATTTTTTAAGAAATTCAATGTTTCATCTAAATCACTTAATCTTTAGATAATCCTCTAATATTATACTTTTTTATGTCTAAATACAATATCATTAGATTATACTATATTTCCTAAGAACTACTAAGCCATCATATGCTTCCTTTTATATACTTTAGTCAATTTTTAATGATCTTTTTGTATTGATATGTAGCTTTTTGATATCCAGTGATAGAAATTTTAATCTTTTAGCAATGGCTTTTTTTTATTTAACTTTTAAAACCTTTTTTTACATCGATTTAGCTCGCATCCTAATTAATCAGATAAATTGACAAATTAATAATTTAATATATCTAATTAAGAAACTGGGATTAAATTAATAAAATTAAAATTTTTTATTTTGAATTACAAATGTTAGTTATGGCTTTAAATGTGTTCTTGTTTGGAGATGGCTTTACTCGTTTATTAGATTTTATTTTATGAATTAGTTTTTTCATTAATGAAATATATAAAAATTAAAAAAACAGTCTTCATAACATTGGATTAAAAATTTAACAAATAAACAGAACGTTATTTCAATTAAAAATAAATTCAAATATAAAATTTACCTCTGCGTTTTTTTTTTTTTTTGTGTAAATTCGGAATATTAAAATTAATTAAATATCTTTTTTTTTTTATGAAAATAAATAAATATTTTAGAAATTTTTTTAAATTTTTAATTTTAAATTCATTAATTTTGAACCATCTTAATATTATTAAATAATTTTTAAGTACGCGAATGAACTTTATGATCATCATCATACATCTCAATCTAAATTAAGTGCTAAAGAGTTTTTGAAATATCTATGCATTCTTTAAAAAAACTTTTTTGAATGGACTATGATTTCTTCTATTTAAAACTACTACTAAAAGCTCTCACTACCCCCAATTATTTATTTGAATCAAACTTACCAATCGAAGAACCAATTTAATTATTTTTATTTTTATCTTAATTTTAATTTGATCTAGACTTTAGTTAACTTCTATTTATCTCCCCCAATAAATGATTTAAATTGAATGGAAAATTTGGCCCCAAGTTTTTTATTTTATAATCAGTTTAATACCTATCCCTTAACTTATTTTTATTTATTATATTTTATTAAGAGTTTTTAATATTTTCAGGAAATTGAATTGATAGGTTTTATTATCTTTATTTATTCATATTAATATGATCTTATTCAAGAATTATACTTTTATTTTATCTTATAAACTTGAAATATTTAAAATATTAAACTATTACATGATATGGGGTTCTATAATTAATTGTTGAACTATCAATCGTGCTCTTATTTAAACTTTAACTTTCATCTATATTCTTTGCTCAAATAATTTTTTATAAAAATGAATATTTTAAGAAATAATTTTTTACAAGAGTTTTTGATATGTTTTATTATTTTTTTATTTTCAAGAATTTACTCTTACCACCTTTAAGCCCATTAAAATTTTATTCAATTGACTTTTTTAAATCACTTTTATCTTAAATTAATGTATTTATCTCTATCGATAAATCAGTGCTTATATTAGAAGTTAAATTTTTTCTTCCCTTATTAAGATGATTAATATATTAGATAGGATTGGTTTGAAAGTTGCGTGTTTTGAATGAAGTTCGAAATTACTGATTATTAAATTTTTCAATTGGCAGCATTAATTCAAATTACTGAAGTTTTTAAGTTTGAAATATATTTTAATTATTTTGTGCAAATTAATTTAGGAGCATTATTCTATTATTTTTGAATGAAAGTTCCTAATATCATAGATATAGATACTTCTAAAAGTAAGTTACTAAATGATAAGGATTGGATGTGGATTCGTGTCAATAATTAATAGTGGTGACAGTTTATTTATATTTCCGGTATCCTGTTTAATCTATGTTATATTGATGAGAAAAAAAAAATTGCATTTTTATAATTTCTTATATTGAGAAAAATATTTTAATAATTATACAAATATAAATATTTTCACAAATGGTAAAGTATTTTTATAATTTTATTTTGTCATTCGCAACATTGATTGTAATAAAGGCTGTTAATTCATCTATGGATGAGTAGTTTTCAGTCTATCCAGTATATAATGAAACATTCTAAGTGAATATTCTGGATCTAATTGATTCCTAAAATTATCAGAATTTGTATGAGATAAGTAGCATTAGAATAATTCAAAATACAGGTCCATTAAAATTCAATCTCTAAAATTTCTCAACAAATGAAACCATTAAATAGAATATAAGTAAATATTTCATTACGTTTGAATATTAATTATTAAACAATTAATTATTCGAAATATATCTCTGAAGGCGGTAGTGTAGTTTCAACGGCTTCATAATTATCATACGGTAATCCAAATTTACAAACAGGCTATTATAGCATCCTAACACATGAAAATTCTATTGGATATAAGATATATCAAGGCTATATGAATAATTCTGGTTATTTGAAATTCACTCCTATTACATAAGTGTTTAATTTTACTAATAATATTGAATGTTAATCTATACAATACTATAACTTAACTAGTATCGTAATATTTTGCTAAGACTAAACATTTTAAACTTTACTATATTCGATTTCTCAAATTGGAGATGAAAGCTAACAGCCAACTTAAATAACTGATACAAACAACACAAACAATACAAACAATATAAACAATACAAACAATACAAACAATACAAACAATATAAATGAAACCTAGGTCACTTAAAATATATTCGGAGAAAGTATTTAAATAATATTTAAATTTTTAATATTTTAAAAGTTTATTTATCGATTCTATATGGAACAGGTGAATTAATATTGTACTAATTATATGATGAACTCAATCATGAATTGTATTACAGTAAAAATAACAAGAGTGCTCTAACTAATAATATAACTAGTTTTTATTTATCTACTGATATGCATTTATTCTATGTTATAGAATCAAATATCTCAATTATTAATCTAAATTCTTCTGAAAAAAATATATTTAACATAACTGTTTCTGGTAAAATATCTGGTTTAGCAGTTTATGAAGTGCAAAATTATCCAATAAATGGATCATATTAATTATGTGTTAATAGTGTTAGTAATAATAAAAGTAATATTCAAATATTTTACTATAATTCTTTTAATTAAACTTATTAATATGAAAATTGGAATTTAAACAATAGTAATTAAACGATTCCTGAATTTATTAATCCAGTATTAGGTGTATTTTAAAAAGGTACAGGATTTTATGTAACTTATAAGGATATTACTCAATTAAATTGGTAGATTTTAGATGCTTAATTTGCTCAGTATGATTATTATAATAATATCCTTGTTGTTGTTGATGAATAAGGATAAACGACTGTTGTGTAATTTGGTTAACCGTTTCTCACAGCTGATACTTATTATTAAAAATACTCTTAATTAAATGGAACAATTACTATCGAAATTTAATATGATGAACAAGTTAATTAAACTAATAAAATTTAATTGAATATAAGTTATTAACTTATTGATAATTCAAACGAGGCCGCAGTTTATTAAATTTAATAACCAAATAAATATTAATTTTATTAATCATATGAAGGGCCAAATTTATAATATATTACCAATTCAACCCTCACTATATTACAATGGAACAACCAATTCTCCGAATAAAATTATTTTATAAGC
>Ga0102912_1000114_pt1 | contig 11481 bp, 11 predicted proteins | sample Colrivmeta1560A3_FD_78499 | JGI IMG/M metagenome (GOLD analysis project Ga0102912, IMG submission 78499) | Estuarine microbial communities from the Columbia River estuary - metaG 1560A-3 | ecosystem: Environmental > Aquatic > Marine > Intertidal zone > Estuary | place: USA: Columbia River...
ATGGCAAGTAACGGAAATACACCTTTAAGTTTTGATTCAACAAGTGGTAATTATAATATTTCTTAAATTCAATCTAATGGTCTTTTTGATTCAACTGGTGGTCTCAGAATAGACACTAATCTTAATATCGGACATCCATATTCTGATAATAATATGATGTTAGGATACCTTGGATCAGATGAGCAAAGAAGTAGATATAATATTTATTTACCATATTTTATATTTTAGCCGCTTATATTACTCGATAATTCCCAGAAATGTTTTTATTCGCAGGAAGAACTTAATAATTATAATCTTTTAAGGTCAATTTAAATTATTCGTAAGTATAATCATAATAGTACAATAGTATGATTTTAACATCAGTATGGGCCTAAACTTAACGTTCTTATACTGGGTATGTCTCTTAAATGTATGGCGGAAATGTATCTACAAATTTAATGATCTTTATCAATTCCGACGAATCCGTAAAAGTTAATTTTTCAGGTGCGTAGTAAGGATATACATAAATTTCAAATATAAGTAATTTAAAACGAATATATTTCATTCTATTTGGAACAACAAAAGGGACGCAAGTATCCTAATCTGTTTTTTAGAGTATCTTAGATTTTTATGTGTAGAATATTGAATAAACTATTGCTGATGGATGTAACTCAGAACCAGCTCTACATAAATTATTGAAAGAAGTAAGTCTTAATTATCAAAATCTAGTATCAGTTATGCCAATAAATAAATTTTAAATAACAGGTGGGGTAGGAGGGTTTAATATTTCAAATCCTAACAATATCAATTTAAATATGTTTTAATATGGTAATATTATTTCAACTAATTTGAACCCTATTTAAAGTGTCCAATATTCTGATCAATAAATAAAATATTTACAGGATCACTTCGGAATAAATGGTAAATATTTTACCTATTCAAATAGCTACTTTTTCTTAATGTCAATGGATTTAAATGGCACAAGTTATATCAATACATCAGCTTTAATTGGATGTTAATCAAATTCATATCTAACACAAAAATTTACTTATTAAGGTGACATGTAACAATGGGTAGGATTTGTAAGAATAATTTAAAACACTATTTAATAACCAGCATTCTATACTATGTTCATTGTAAGAAACGATTATTTAGTTAATTATACTAATGATTAATTTTTATGTACATATCTTTCCAATTTTTCTATAAATGGAATAAACAGTCTTCGTTATGTACATTATTTGTTTTTCAGCAGTAGTGCTTCATATAAGCCATATAATTCAACTCATCTCCAATAAATATTTGTTAAATTCGCTTAAATGGTGGATAATGCTAATTTACAACGTAACATATACATATTTTTTAACTATATATATATATATATATTTTTATTTACAGCCGGTAATTTTAGATGTAACTTAACTACTGATAAGGAGGATTGTATAACATGTGTTGTAAATAGAACTCTTGGAAATAGGGAATGTGAGGTTATTTCTACACCAAATAGTACATTAATTGAAGATTTTATAAATCCAAAAGGTGGTGTTTGTACAAAAACCGTTTTAACTAACGTATAAAATAAATTTTTGAGTAGATCTAAAGAATTATTCAATATATCGCCTTAATATAATCTTTATAATAAGACTGAATTATCAAATAATTATATAACTGTATAAGGGGATATTCTAGGATCATTGTATTCAAGTCTTAAATAGGATTAACCTTTAAATAATTATTAATCTAATAATTTATAGTATGCAATAAAAAATTTCGGTGGTGGGGCAAGAATGATTTCATAATTAATTAATAATAGTATATTCTTGGTGATTGGATAGTTAAATACAATAGACTGGGTAATGGTTTCATCAAATTATTCATCAGCTGTATAACTAAGTTAATACTCAACATTCTTTTATAGTTCAGGTGTATAGTTTTAAGCAGATTGTCTTGTTAGTGTAAAGGATGAATAATTATAACTTCCTGTTGAATATGAGTGTTGGTTAAGGGAGGTTGATTCGGTATCTCAATTGAATTATCTTTAATATTTGAATTAAACAAATCATTCTATTATTGGAATGAAATAAAATGGGTATTTCATGTATATAACATTTGCATAATAGGGTTTTACTCTTAGTGATGAGCAAGTTTACCCTATATTATATAAAATTACTGACATATTTTTAAGTTCCTAATTAAGTACAACAAGTTGTATATGTTCAGGTTTGTATAGGGATCCAGAATGTTAGTGTATAGATGGTTATTACGATGAATTCCTTCCTATAGGTAAAAATTAAAACTGTGAACCATGTTCATATCAATGCTTAACTTGTTATCAATCACCATCACTATGTTTAACTTGTCCCCCTTCATTAAATTATAGAATATTAGATTCTTAGTCTTAATCGTGTACTTGTTTCTAGGCATCGATTCCAACATCAGCTAATTATCAATAAAGCTACTTTGATAGTGGTGTTACTTAATGTTCTTTATGTAGTATATATTGTTTAACATGTAATGTTTTGAGCACAAATTGTACATCGTGTAATAAATTTTAGTAAAGAAATTTAAATAATTCTAACTGTATATGTAATGACGGTTATTACGATAATGGGATAGATTTAAGTTGTTAAAAATGTGATGAAAATTGTGTGACATGTTCAATCTCAAGTTAAAACTGTACTAAATGTAAGAGTGATAGATAATTGGTAAATTCAACTTGTTAATGTAATTCATCCTAATTCGCTATTACTAAATCATCTACATGCTAAAATTGTGGTTTAATGTGTAAGAAATGTTAATTTAACTCCAATTATTGTACAGATTGTTTTTCAACTTAAATGAGATTACTAAATTAATTAAATAATTAGTGTGATTGTTATGATGGATATTTTGAAAATAATAGTTTGGTATGTGCTGAATGTGGACCACGATGTTAAACTTGCCAGGATGAAGCAAATAAATGTTTATCCTGTGATGAAAGTAAATTTAGAAACTTCATACCTGATGCTTATTTATGCTAATGTTTACCTGGTTATATTGATACCATCAATGCAACATGCATAAAATGTTATTATTAATGTAAAACATGTTATATAAAGAGTTACTATTGTACATCTTGTGATGGAACATTTAGCCGTACTCTTGATGTCATTACTTGTCCGTGTAATTAAGGATATTTTGATGATGGAATTAATTCTTAATGTTAATAATGTGATTATAGTTGTTAGACATGCATTAATGAATCCACATAATGTATCACTTGCCCAAGTGGATCTTTTCGTTAGTTCAATAAATAAAGTTAGACTTGTGATTGTCCAAATGGATATAGTGATAACGGTAATGTTGTATGCATTGTTTGTGATCCCTCATGTTTAACTTGTTAAGGAATAGCTACAAATTGCACTTCATGTATTACGGATTAAGGCTCTCATAGACTTGGATTAAGTTAAAGTGTTTGTTTATGTGTTTCTGGTTATTATGATAATCGTGCTTCTGCGGCATGTTAGTAATGTAGTAATTAATGTGATACTTGTAATGAATAAGGATCTTGTTTATAATGTGCTTAAAATACAAATAGAACATTTATATTATTATCAAATAATTAATATAAATGTCCTTGTGATGAAGGATTTTATGATAATTAAAAGGATAAATAGTGTGTTTAATGTTATTTTACATGCTAGACATGTTTGATTGGAAGTACTATACGTGATTGTGTTTCATGCAATAGTAAAATATAATTTAGATCATTTTAAAATTCATTATGTCTTTGTATGGATGGATATTATGATAAAAATACAGCAATTTGTGGTAAATGTTCAAGCAGATGTAATACATGTGCTAATGATGAGAATTAGTGTACTTCATGTTTGAGTGTTACAAGAGATACAAGTTAATGTTCATGTATTGAGGGTTATCGTGAGAATAATTAAACTGATTGTTAATAATGTGTATGGTAATGCTCGTAATGTGCGACCAGTGCAGATGTTTGTTCTGAATGCCGTGGTGATCGTACAAATTTTCCTACTTGTTCATGTGCATTGGGTTATTATGATAAAGGTAGTCCATACTAAACATGTAGCTAATGTGCTATACAATGTGGATCATGTGAATTAAATTCTATAAATTGTATTACTTGTGCAGTGGGTAGATCTAATGCACCATAGTGTAAATGTGAATAGGGTTGGTATAATGATCCTAATGCAGTTCTTTGTTAACAATGTGATAGATCATGTCTTGAATGTAATATAAATGGTTGTACGACATGTGCGGGTAATAGGGTATTAAATATGGCTACAAAAAAGTGTAATTGCCCGGTTGGTGGTACAAGCATACAAAGTTCTGTTTATTGTTAGACTTGTGATGTAACAATTCCTTTAAAGGCCCAATTCACTAATTCATTGGATGAAATTATGGTAATATTTCCTAGAAATATATAATGGGCTGTAATAAATACTTGGACTTTATAATAAACATGTTATAATTCTTTAGATGATAGTACTCTTAAGCTAATTGGATCAGGACCGTAATGTTAGATTAGTCCAATTTCAGCTAATCAATTTACAATAACATTGGGTAGTAAGCCTACAATAATTTAAAATTAGCCTATAATTTTTAAATCACTTTTATTTTAGTATTAGGATGAATGTACAATACCTATTAAATAAATCGTACCTCCCCTCATTTCAAATCCACAAACTATAAATTTACCATATGCTAATATAAGTGGTCCTTAGGGTTAAATATCATTATGTACAACTGTAACCCTTGAATTAAAAAATATATTAAACGATGGGTCTCGTGGTTTATAAAATATAATTTGGTCTTTATAGTATATTGATCCACCTAATACACAATAAACATAAAAAATATAATCAATAATTGATGGTTTTAATTAAAATTCATAATATTCTATTACTATTCCAATACTAACTCTAGCTTAATATAGTAATCATGTATTTTCAGCTTAATTCTAAAATTATATAGGAGCTAATAATAGTGTTTATTTTAATGTTTCTACCTTATCCACAGAGGCACCTAATATATAATTCACATCTTTAACTTAAAATGAATTTTATATATGGTAAACATTATTCATTACAGGAAATTTTTATCATCTAACATGCTCATCGGGATAAATAGTTGAAATATATGACGCAATGAAATATAGTTGGACAGAGGTAACAACTGAAAGAAACCCATAAAATTCATCAGCTTTAAATATATAAAGTAGCGGTGAAACAGATGGTACAGTATTTTCTAATATATTAACAATTAGTCCATATACTGCTTCAATAAATACATATTATACTATTTAATTATAGGTAACATTAACAAATAGTATAATTAGTACATTATCTACTATATAAATTTATTTTACTAAAAGTACATTGACAGGAATGATAGTTGGTGGAAATAGAATGTAATCATTTTCAGGTAATTCTACTATTGTAGGTTAAATGTATGATCCAGATATTTAGGGATTTGATCCTAATTTAATTATTAAATGGTAATGTACAAATTTAAATGGTGGTGGAGCTTGTTTAGATTCGGTTGGTAATAATCTTACTATTATTAATGATGGATCTCTTATATAATATTATTAAGCTAAGGTATTGGCTCCATATAGTACTTATAATTTTTGGTTGACTGGTATTAAAAATTAAAGTACTTTATAGGTATCAGCTTTAATTATTGTAGTTGAAATGGATTTACCTGTATTAGAAACAACTATTCCAGCTGGATATTAAAGTAGAAGGATATCTTTAAATGAAAATATATTTGTTAATATTACATAACCAATAAATTCTTAGATTAAAAGTGCTGATGATTTTAAATATTCATTAACTATAATTTATGATTTCTCTAATGTCGCATTATTTATCTTTGATTATCTATAATTGAAATTTATGGTATGGGATTATTGGGATAATTTAAATAATGGAAATACTATTAAAACTATAGGAATTAAGGTAGCATGTAAGGATCCATATTATTATATGCCTTTTCTATCAACAATTCAATTAAATATCAATATACCACCATAAAATGGTGTTATTAGTATATTACCAACAAATGGTGATGCCCTATCTACTTAATTTTATATTTAATTAAATGGATTTACTGATACAGATACACCATTGTAATATAAATATCATGTATATTTATCTGATGAATTAATGCAATAAGATATTATTAGTGGTGAAAGTACAAATATAATAGTTTTAGAGAATTTTACTCCTAATAATGAATTCACTACATTATTACCCTCCCCATAACTATTTGCTAATGGAACATATTCAGATCATGTTATAGTTATGGTAACTATCTCAGATTCATTAGGTGCATTAACAAATATAACATAAAATGTTCCAATAGTAAGTCTTTAATAATAAATTGATCAAGGATCAACAATTATAATTATCCTAAATAATATTTATACCACGCTAAATCTATCATAAACCACAATTAATTAAAATTATCTTAGTTCCTATATTTTAGCATCAACTGAGTTGGCTCAGTTATATAATAAATATTCAAGTATAACATAAATGCAAAATATGATAAGAATTTTATATGCAAGGTTATCTAATTTATAAGGTAAATTGATTGATTAATTAATGGAGGAACCATTAATGTAAGCTATATCATCATTAACTAATACTGGTATATAAATGGTTCCATCTACTACAACTACAACCTCAACTAAAAGCACAACCAAAATATCATCATCAACAACTGTATCTTAAAGTACAACAACTAAAACTACAAATACATCAACACAATAATCCACTACGACTACAAATACCAACACCAATAATTAATCTTCATCAGCAACAACAACTGGAAATACAAGTTAAAATGCAACTGCTACATCAAATACTACATCATCATAATCATCATCATAAACCTCCACCTCCAGCACATCCACATCCAATACTGGTCTTTCTGCTGAGTAGATTGCTGCATCATAGGCTTAATTAAAGGGTTTAAGTTAATTAAGTTAGACTCAATCATCAACTTTAACAAATTAAAATAAATTATAGTTATAAGGTAATGGGGCTAATTTAGGAACAGATCGTGTAATGAAATCTGTTTCAAATTAAGTTAAATCTACTGCTGGTGTAATGAGTAGTGTTTTTTCAAGTTTAGGATGTGAATTAGGATCTACAGGTTCAGATGAGGATGAAGTGGCATAAAAAAATTAAAATGCTATGATGAAAAATGTTATGAGTTTATCTAAATCAATGAGTAATTCAATAAGTACAGGTTCATTACCGAATTCTAAGCCTAGTTTAATAGGTACTAAGGCTATATAATCTAGTGCATCAACAATGACACCAGCTAAAATGGCAGCATTATTACTTTCACCTGTAAAACCATCAATTTTTTTAAAACCTGATGATGAGGTAAGTGATGGGTTAGATGAATTGGGTAATGATGAAAGTACTAGTCATGATAGATTATTGAAATAATTAATTGTAGATGATAAGTATTCACATATGGAAGTTAATGGTGATGCTGATGATTATGCCGATGATGGTATTATATAAAGGAGATAATTATTAAGTGGATCTGCTAGTAAGTAATTTGGAGTATCTACTTAAAAATATGAATCTAATCCATTTTAATGTGATTCAAATTACTAAAATCAATTCAATGGAAAAAATTCAGCTAAAGGACAAAGAATATTAGCTGCAACCAATAAAAAAACTGTTTCTAAACCTATTAAGGGTATCTCCACATATGATCCATCTATTTTAGTAACAGAAAATGGATAGTCTAAATAATTAGATTCATTAGGTAATTAAAAATTGACTATGCCATTTAATCCACCAGCCCATCTAACACCCGCTTAATTGGCATGTAATTAATTATCATAGTAGACATAATAATGGGGTAGTTCAGGTTGCTCCTTAGTTACAACTATTTCAGAAGGTATAAAATCAACTACCTGTTAATGTGCATCAATAGGAACCACTACTATGATGAGTAGCGTAACAAGCATACTATAAAATCCAAATTTAAATTAAGTACTTGGTGCTGATGCCCTCTCGATTTTAGCAAATATGTAATTCTGGACTTATGCAATATTCTACATTCTGGTATTTGTAACTGGTATTTTTGTTACTGGTTGCGTGTTTGGTTATTTTAAGGACCGATAGGATTTAATTGATGCAGTTTAGATTTAATTAAAGGGCTTACCTAGAGATAGAGAAGTACGTGCATTTGAGGCACTTATTCCTAACCTTAAAGTATAAGATGATTTCGAAGAATAAATTCTGGAAAATCCATTAGATTTTAAAAACCAAGTCTAAGCTAGTAATAATTTTATAATATTTATATTTTAAAATAAATTTTTATCAAATAATTTAGAAACTGATGGTGATACAAAATTCAATATGAAATTAGCAGCAGCTTCTCTGAAAGGGGCAGTTGTATTTTAAGGTGATAAAGTTATAGATTTGGATGAGTAATTTAGAGAAAATGAAGAAGCCGCAGCAAGAAAACATCAAAATTTAATTGATTTCAATTAGAAAAAAAATGCAATCAGTGCAAGATAAGCCAGACGTGCTTTAAATAATAATTCTCAAAAGGGAGCTAATATATAAAAATCTTAAAAATTGAATAATGTGATGACCAAATTATTTAAGCAAGAAAATGAGGAAGAAACCACAATCGAACGTTTAAAGAGTTTAACCTTAAAATTAGTATGCACCGGTATCTTCTATTTACATTCTCAGTTGTCAGTATTTTAGTTCTGGTAGATAGATAATTCAAGACCAGTTAGATTTACATTAAACTTTATCAATATCATATTTACAACTGCAGTACAGTCTCTAACTTCATCTGTAAATTTTTTTATTTTTTTTTATAAAAATTATATATTATCAATTATATTTTAGGCACTAAGTTTATTAGCAAATACAATATTTGGAATTATATTAGGTATAGTTGGAACTTTAGTATAGCGAAGTTTACAAGCACTACTTTAAAGTAACGGACCCTTAAAACTTATCGGCTATTTATTTACTATTCTAACAACATTATTTTGTATGGCTGCTATTCTTGTTGAGTCAGCGTTAATGACCAAAACAAACGCTGATCTATGGGCTATTGGTGTCCTGTATACATAATTTGCCAACTTCTGTATTTCAGAGCCAGCTACCATAATCTTTAAAATTGTAGTATTCCCATGGGTGAGAAAATAAACTCAGGACCCAAATGGTTACCTAATATCTCATTTAATTTTCTTCTTAATTATGAGTCCTGAAATGAATGAATTCTTTTATGGGCAGGACAAGGATGATGAAGAAAATGATGAAAAAAATGAAAAACGTAAAAAGGAAGAATAATAAGAAAAAAAGGAAATAGAAATGGTAAGAAAATGATATATATAAAATTAATTATTCAAATATATAAAACATAAATATAAATATTAAAAATATATTTTTATTTATTTTTATTTTACATAAACTATTACATAATGAGTTTTTGAATATTTAAATTTAAATAATAACATTAGATTCAAAAAAAATTACCAAATTGTTTTGCATATGCCATCGGTGGTATTTTAGGATGATCTACAGCATTGAATTAAGTATACTTAGGCTTCATATTATTACCCTTAAATCGTATAAATGCTCCTTTATTTTTCATCTGATCACAATAATTAGGTGCAGAGAATATAGTGATCACCTTACCATCAGCTTCCTCCTCATATCCCTGATCCTTCATTTCATGCGATCTAACAATTAAATCTTTTGAAATAATATAAATCATAATATTTAATATCATAATTAAACCTAAATTATTTTCTTTTAAAAATCTATGAGCGACATCAGGACCGAATTAAATCGAAATACCTCTTTTACTCGGATGTCTCCCATTCATTTTAACAGGATCACTCCATAACATATCAGCCATTAAACCACTATCAGGAATATCTCGATTACGATCAATTTTCTATAATTCTGCTATAGTCACACCATCTCTTGAAAATAAACCCTATATATATATATATTATATTTAATAAATAATTTATATATTTACCCCATGCACTACAAAAACTTTCTTATTTAAAACATATGCCAAGGGTAGTTGATTAAATACTTCATGGAATAAATCATACACTCTATCATCATATTTAGCTTTAACTTCACCCTCAAATCTTTTTTTTTATATTTTTTCGTTGAATATATTAAATTAAATTAATTAAAAATAACCCGTATAATTTATTTAGATTCCTGCTTTCATGATTTCCTCTAGTTAAATGCATGTGATTTGGATAGCATACCTTCCAGGCTAAAAGACATAAAATTACTTCTACTGAAAATGATCCCCTATCAACAAAATCACCGTTGAATAGGTATGGATTCTTGGGACTAGGATTACCATTAATTGAAAATATATTTAATAAATCATAATATTATCCGTGAGTATCTCCACATACAGTAAGTTCTTAATCACTGTGAAATTTTAAAAAATAAATAATTATTAATTATAAATATATATATATATTATTACTCAGGAATCGTAACATCTGGAACAGAAATTAAATTTTTCAATATTTCTCTGGCTTTCCATAATAATTTAACCAGATACTTTTTATGAAGTTTCTTTTAGTCCTTTAAATAATTCATTAAGTTAACACACCTATATTTTTTTATTTTAAAAATTTTATGAAAAAACTACCAATCATGACTGATGTTTATATCCTCCTCTTCTAATCTAGGTCCATCATAGTTATTTGGTACCTCAAGACATGTTATATCACCAATTTAAATTGTATCATCAGGTCTTGATATAGATTTAAAAAACTCTCTTTCATAAATTGCTTTCTTTATTTGATTTAACTTTTCTAATATATCCTTATCCTTACCCCCCTATAATTTATTGGCCATATTAAACGAATTCTTAGCTTCATCCAACTTACTCAGTAATAGGTAAGCTATACCCTTACGATAGTATGCTTTGGCAAACGAAACATTATATTTAATTGCTAAATCAGCATCAGCTAAAGCTAATCCGTAATTTTCCATTTTAATATGACAAAATGCTCGATTACTCAAACATATTTCAATTAATGATTATTCTAATGATCTTTCTATCGCCATCGTATAACACTCAATAGATTTTTCATAATCGGCTATTTTAAAATATGAATTTCCATCTGCTTTGTATTGTTCAGCCTATACATTGTCTTTCTATAAATCCATATTTTTTGATTTTTTTTTTATGCAAAAATATTCTAAGATTTTATATTTAAAAAAACTAAAATGTTATTTCATAATTTTTATTTTTTTAAAAATTAAACCTATAATTGATTTATATATATATATACTTTTTTATTGCATTTAATTAAAAATTTAATGAAGAATATATAATCTATAAATTTTACGTATCATTGCTCTATTTTTATTATAATTGCTAACATGATTAATATTGATATATTATAAAATAAGATTGAGAAAATATATTTAAATAAAAAAAAAAAAAAAA
>Ga0102912_1000116_pt1 | contig 11447 bp, 20 predicted proteins | sample Colrivmeta1560A3_FD_78499 | JGI IMG/M metagenome (GOLD analysis project Ga0102912, IMG submission 78499) | Estuarine microbial communities from the Columbia River estuary - metaG 1560A-3 | ecosystem: Environmental > Aquatic > Marine > Intertidal zone > Estuary | place: USA: Columbia River...
GTCTGCAAACATCAAAATCTTCGAAGGTGAAGGCATATGGGATGTTCCAGCCGATGGCGCCAAACTTACGCCTATCTTGCACAATAGCGTGAAAGAACGAAAGAGCGAACAAGAGTTTTTTGTAGTCTTAGGGTTTCTTGCAGTCATTTAGCTGTTGGTTGGTCAACGCCTCATAGTTTTAGAGAAGGTTCTGTCTAAGACCGGATGGGGGCTCCATTGTCATCTTGACAGAGTTCTGAAGCACTGAAACTGGGAACTTCTCGCTGGGCATAGAAGTCATCCAAAGGCGAAAGTTGGGGTGGATTTACTCAGTAAGACTCTCAACGATCGCCTCAAGTTTTGGCAGCCATGACACGGACAAATGGCAATTTTAAAGCAAAATCCACTCACCACGGGCCATACCTTGGGCAATCATGTTTTCTGCTTTTTTGGCTTAACCTTGGCCGAGACTGATCATCTGCTTTCTGTTGCCCATCTCCATTTCTTCTACAAGCTTGATGAAAGAAGCGATAGGATCGGAGCCTGAAGACAGCACGAAGATCAACGGGGTCACACTGCTCGAATCACGGTAGCAAGCATCAAGTCTGAAGGTTGGTGGTGTGACGTACTGCTTGCCGATCTGCTCTATGATGTATTGCTGTAGTGCGAGAGACACTTTATCAGCGCGGATCGATTTTAAAAGAATGATTTTCTGGAAAGAGTTTAATTTCTTGTCCCACTCTCCTGGCATGGGTTCATCCTGGGGGTCAGGGCTGTCGAAGATCTTTTTAAACTTCTTGTGGAAGTTGACGAAGTAATCAAGAATACCCGAGAAAACTGGGAGGTTAGTATCCATATACTAGAGTTGTTTGTGGACTTGGACCCATTCTAAATCGTCGAGCCAGTCAGCGGGGTTAGATATGGGGTCAATGCTGCCTGAAGGACCACCAAGCAGGTAGCGGAATTCCTGTGGATCAATTTTATTGTCACCAAAAAGAATCTTTGTGCAAAGTAACAGAGAGAACAGTAGCTTATGACGTTCGAATAGACTACGGCAGATGTTCTGATACAGCGCGAGGGTTTGGTAGTCATTCAAGTTGATGATCCTCTGTGGGATGTCCTCGCTTTGCTCTGAGTCTTTTACTGACAGCGCAAATAAACGTTAGAACCATTGTAGTGAATATTGGTACATAGGGTCGATGTTACACATGTCTACGATGGCGAAGAAAAGAATGGAGGCTCTGAACGCAACAGAACGGAAAGACTCGCGGATTCTATCGATCTCTTTTTCAGTGATCTCTGATTCAGCACGTCTGACTGCGATCTCATCACCAACCTGCTTAGCATCTGCGAGAATCTCGATCATGGTGTCAGTCTCAAGCAGTTGGGCAACGGTGTTAGCAGAGAGTTGGGCAAGAATTTTATCTTCGATCTCATAGCTGACACGCGCAGAGTTTGCGTTGTCTTCTACGATCTGATTCTTTTTGTCTTGCAATTCTGGTAACTCAAGTGAGATCAGCAAGTTCAGCATTTGTTCTTCGAGACCAGCTTATGTGATAGCAAAGTTAAGGATTGTGACTTTGACTGATGTCTCTGGGGTGTAATGAGGGTTTGGTAGAGTTGTGGTCATAAAGAACCTGAATGTTGGGTTGTAGGGCACTGTTTTTTCTCCAATTTTGAGGGTAAACCCATTGCCTTACTTGGTAAGCTGCATCAGCAGTACTGGTTCAAGAGCTGGGTCGAGGACCTCACCAACGTTTTCAAGGAGGACCCACTTGCCGAACTGGACGGCGTACTCTAAGTCTCTGATCAGAGTTGGGTGCGATGGTTTGAAGACTTCGCACTGGACGCCGTCTTTCAAAGTTTTACCCATGTTTTTAACGAACTTGTTGGCCTGAGTCTAAGGGTCAATCATAAGGGGCCATCTGCGTGATTAAAACATAATGATACCATTTTCAATTGACAGATTGTCGCTAGGGAGACCTGCGACGCCCCACTGTCTTATCTAGACGTCATTACCGATGACTTGGCGCATGGTCACTTTGTGAGTGAGCTTGATGCCGAGTCTCTTCAGTTGCTCTTGCCATAATTTTTCAAGTTGCTCACGGTAGATGGCTGTGAAGGGACCGGCGTAGGAGACCATACCTGAAGCGATCAGGCAGTCACCTACAAGCAAGTCTTGCTGAATTGTAAGCTTGGCGACAGTGTCAGTCCAACGATTCTTTTCACCTTCGAGACCACTGATCATTTTTTCGGCACGGACGAGCTGTTTTGCGCATTTATCCATCTAGTCGTTGAGCTCCTTGGCTTGAGCTTCCAATTTTGCGGCTTGAGAATTAAGCATAGCTAAGTTGTCGTTGATCGCTTTGACCTTGGCCTGCTTTTCAGCAAGAGCCCCCATGACAACACTGAGTTTTTCAGTCATGACACGGGCTGTCTCTCTCATGGGGTTCACAATCTTTAAAGTTTCATGATAGGTGATCATAGCATTAATCCAAATTCTAACCGCCACTAAAGCCTTTGAGGCATTTTCTACTCTCTTCTCAGACATAACTTCTTCGGCCATAAGTGGCTTGATTCTCTGAATCAGAGCATCAGGAATGTTGTCTTTATTGTATGAAATCATATCTCTTAAGAAGGCCTTGGGATCTGAGAGCAGTTCAGACTTTGAGAGCTCGAAGTAGCCCTCAGGGTCTGACTCAGCCTTGGCTGCATCAGGCTTCTTTGGTTTTTTACCCTAGATCATCAGCATGCAACAAAGTTTGAAGCAAGCTACGCAGGATGGGGATGGTTTGGCCATACCTCTAAGTTCGTAGAAACTGTTTACATCAATTTCATTAACCTTCTTTGTGGCTAGCGCAAGAGCGGGCAAGGCCAATGATAGCGTAGCGTCTGCGTCATCTTTGACAGCCTTGACTTCTGCTGCTTGTCCAGCTGCTTCCGCCTCTTCCACCATCACGACTGCCTTTACAGCCTCAGCTTCCTTGGTGCTCTCAGCAATGACCTTTTTGGTGGCTTCGACCTCAACCTAAGTCTTTGCAAGAATTGGAGCGTTAATTTCAAGTTCCTTCTGGAGCTAGTCAACCTCAACAGCTGCATCCTTGAGCACCATGAGACCTTTTGAAAGACGGAATCTTGCGGTTTCGACTCTCTTTCTTTCTAGTTTCAGAATTTTTTTATAAGTAGAGAGAAGTTCGAGGTAGGAGGTAGGGGTGACGTAGCAGATTCTTCTCATTGCGTCTTTGAATTCCTCTACCTTAACCTCAACTGACTGATGCATAATCTTGAACATCTCGATGCAAGGCTCCTCGTCCATTCCGAGATTCATTTCACTTTCTGGGTCAGTCATGGATCCTCTTGCGACGTTGATAAGTGCCTCAGCGGGCCAATTTGTGAACCAGTCAATTGTGCAACAGTTCACAAGGGAGGGGAACTGTCTCAGTCTAGATCTGAATGTCTCGCCGAGGGGACTCATGGCGATAACCATGTGGATGTTTGTTTTTACCCTGTTGAGATATTGCTGGAACATGTTCATCTTGTTCATGGTGAGTTGTCTGCGTTGGCACTCGATCTTACCAACACTCATGATAGGTTCCATGTCTTCGGCTTTGTACAGTTGCGGTACGTCGCCGGAGTTCAGCACAGTGTTGATGTCTTCAAGCATGTTTTCGTTAATAATCTGTGTGTCAACAAACAGGAAGGTGGTCGGCTTGGCATCAACACCGGCAGTGAGAAGCACTGTTTTTAAGTTCTCACGCCAATCCTTCATGTTGTAGCCTTTGATAACTTCAATTTAGAAGATCTTATAGGAACTCATGAATGTTGCTAGTTTGCTCAGTGACTGGCGACCAGAGCCACCAACACCGAGTAGTAGAGCGTTACCTTGGGGCTGTCTGAGGATGCGGCAGATTCTGGCAACGTGGTCGCATGCATCTAAGAACATGATAAGTTTCATTGGAATTTTGCTTTGGCCGTTATAGTCATCCAGGTATTCCTCAATTTTCTTCAGCATTTAGACGTGGTCGTTTATGATTGTGTAGGCTCTGCTGTCGCCGTCTATTCCGAAGAAGAAATCACCGAAGATGATTCTATCGTTCTCGAAGATCTGATTTTGGTTAAAATCGAAGTGCTTGCCAGCCTGGTCCATCAGAAGTTCAAGCAGCACTTTTTTGTCGCTTTCATTGATCATTCTGTCTGCGAAAACTCTCTGGTTCTCATGCACCCATAAACGGACCAAGTCAAGTTTGGTGGATATGAATTTGTTGCTTGAGGAGCAGATGCCTTGGAAAATTTTACTCATGTCACGCAAGTTGAAAGTGTAATGGGATTTTGCGGGGATGGGTTTCAACCTATCCTCTACACCATTGTACACGAACTGAGTGGCATCCACAATTTTGCCGATGCTGTTTTTGACATCGTCTGCGAATGACCCGAGGAATTTGTTGACTACCTTGGTGAAGATCATCTCAACTGATTCAACTCCGAGATTAGTGTAGGTAATGATGTTGAAGTGGCGCTGCAGACGTTGGGTAACGACTGAACGACCACCTCCGGGAGGGCCCATGGCTGAAACGAAGATGATATCCTCGATTTTTCGGAACGAACGCTCTTTATCTAAACGGTCATACCATCCTTTGTGGTCCATCCACTGCCTCAAAAGTTCGAGGGGGGGCTAGGCTCCGTACTCTTCCTTCTTGGGCATGTTGAGATCATCTATAAAAACACAGAATTTCTTTCCGGGAGGAGGGCCGAAAATGCCCTTTCTACGTTTCTCGAGCTTCTCGTCGAGTGCGTCTTGAGTCTGATTTGCTGAAGTCTAGGCGGAGAATGTCAGTGGGATAGACTGGAAATCTTCGGGCATCTCAAGATTTAGCAGATTGCCAATGTTGACAGTCTTTCCTGTTCCTGTGGGGCCAGGGCACAGCACATGCTTAGCGTTAAGAAGCAGCAGCTTTGTGATATATTTCATTCTGATTGAGTCGAATGTTGGCACGATGATTTCAGCGTAAGTCGCTTTGCCGTCAATGGTGAATGCTTGCACTGTGTCGGTCCAGTACTGCCATTCCTTGGTCTCTTTGTTGAATGCGTAGTCATAAACAGTGCCGTTGTTAGGGAATTTATTTTTGTGATCTTTTCCCATAATCTCCTTAATCTTCTAGTTGAACTTAACACGACCTTCAAGTGTTGTGGTGCAGCCAAGAGACCAAACACAAGCGAAGACGAACAGTGGCTCCAACATTTACTCTAGATCCTCAACTTCTTCAACCGTGACCTTCTTGAGTTCGGTGTCCCAGTACGAGGCGAAGAAGCAGTCCATGACTCTGCACAATGACTAGCAGATGTTGTTGTTGACAGTCAGCACTGGTTCAGGGCAATTCTTTCTCGTGAATGTGATCAAATTATCCAGATACTTTTCAAACAATTTTTCTAAGCAAGGCATGAAAGTTTTTTTAAGTTTGAAACTCGGGGACAAGCTTTGCTTCCAGCTCTCGATCAATGGACCGAGTCCGATTGCTCCAGGCTCCATGTAGATCATACCGCATCTGGATACAGTAGCCGGGGAAGCCACTGACAAATCTTCTACTTCAAACATCATAGTCATCATCTCACTCAAGGGGATGATCTACCCGGAGTTCAAGCAGAGTTTCTTGTTATCGTCCAGTACGGTATTCATAGACTCAATCCAAAGTGCGTCTACAGGGCCATCAAACATAATCCAATGTTTGTCTGGAAGGGGGTCTTTTGAAGAATCTGCAACCAGTTTGGCAGCAACACCATCTTGCCACTCATTTGAAGCCATATCATTGAAGCCGTACAGTTAATCCATAGTAATTGATTTTGGATTCAATACATGCACGTGAGTCGCCTGGTACTGCTCCTAGCCTTTTAGGGCTGTTTGGGCGTGGGCTAACACTCGATAGTTCATTGTCTTGCCTCCTCCAGTTGGGCCGACAAGCATCAGTCCGTGACGCACCTGGCAGGTGTCGTAGAGCTGGATGATCTTCTCGATAAAGGCTCTATCAGGTTAGACTTTCAAATGTTGGCAGGACTTAACAATTTGAACTTCCAAATTACCGTAGTTGATAACGGGCTTGGTGATTCCGGGGAAAAGATCTTGGATGATGTTCTCAAACAATGGTAAGTCGTCCTTTAAGAATTTTGGCACATTGACATCACGAAGGGCTCTAAGAAGAAGTTGGTCTTCATTCATGTCGGGGGTGGCTCGCTTCAGTAGGCCAGCAGCGTTGATGACACTACGTACGGCACGCATACCATAGTCATAATGATCTTAGGAAGAGAGCTGCTCAGAGCACAAGGTGAAGGTGGTGACCATCTTAAGTGCTAGCTTGGCCGCAGTGATATAACCAAAAGAATAAAGCATGATCTGACCGATCAGCTCGTAGTTTGGTACCATCATAGCGACTGGGCGGAACAAGGCTTTCAAATTATCTGGCAGCTCAGTACGGCCAGCATAACCTGGGTTCATAGTAATGAACACGCAGAAAGTTGGTTTCATAAAGATGTGGGATTCTTCAAAATCGATTTCTTTATCCATACGGGCCTTAGCACCGAAAAGTTGCAGTAGCTGTTGCGCAATAACAGACAACACTTCAATGTTGATGCGGTTGAATTCATCAAAGCAACACCAAGCACCAGCGGCGCAAAGACCTTTGAAGAATTTACCAATCATAATGTAGTCCATACCATCGGAACAGTTGAATACGACGCACTGCTTGGCCAGCGCTTTTGCCAGATCCTTGGTTGACTCAGTCTTACCGGTACCGGCGGGACCAGCGGGGGCACCACCCAGGTTGAGGTTGAGTGCTCCCATCAGGGTCATATAGCACTTATCAGTGAGTGCTGTGATAACAAGACGTTAAGTGTTGCCAAGGTACTCATAACCATAGGGGAAGTTGGTCTGGATACATTTTACATAGCAGTTGTCATTCTCCCAATAGTAACGAAGCTGTGAGATCCACTCGAAGGCGGCAATGTCATCAATGCGGTCTTTCTTGAGCGTCTCTACTACATCCATGGCGTGCACCTCAATAACAATCAGAGCTCCGAGTGTGATGGACTGCAGTTTGTTGAGCTTTTCACGCACAAGGCCAACAGTATCTTAGAGTTAATCTTATAAAAACTTGTGGTAGTCAGTGACACCTTTAAGTCCGTCTTTTTTTGCAGCTTCTTCCAATTCTTTTGTCCAGTGGACCTAGCCTCCATTTAGAACGCACTGGCCTGGATGTTTCTTAATCCACTCAGTGCGGGGGATTGACCCATACTCAGTAATTGAGTTAAGAAGCACCTGGCGCATGGTTTCAAACATCATATTCTCAACTTCTCCCATCCAGTCTTCGACTTTTTTGTCTTTAGGATCAAGAGCACAGTTTAGTTTTATTTATTCTTTTTCGGCAGACATCATGTAGGTGATGGTCTTGTCGATTTCGAAGTGAAGGTCTGTCATGTTCTCAAACACCTTCCTGAGATGGGGTCTTACATTTTCGACTTCTTTGGTTTAGGACAAGATTTCAAGAAGGTCGGAGTCGGCAAGGAAATAAAAGCGAGCAAACACAGATCTTTTAGATTCAAGATACTCTTTAAGGCCGCGATTGACAGCGTCGAGCATGTTGTTCATACCTTTGAAGGTATCCGCAAGGGTGCCGTTTTCTCTGAGACAGGTCTTGAGCACGTTGGGAGTGTTCTTTGTGTAAATCTAGATTTCTCTCCAACGTTTATCAACAGCCTTGAATTTTTTAGATTCTCCGGGCAGCTGCTTCACGATGTCAGGGGAGTCGAAAATTGGTTGCAGGTAAGCCCACTGCACCTGGCACTTGAGCCACTCTTCCATCGCATTTGAGACACACAAGAGCTAAGCATTCCATTCTATAATCTCGTCCTCGAAAGGCTTCTTGAAAGGAGAGAACTAGAGTGTTTGAGCTAGGGTCATGTGTTCATCCAAAATTGCTTGAGCTTCGTCGAATCCGAGAGTAGTGTAGGTACCTGAATTTTTGAAAGGCTTCAGTCTGAACTCAATGACCTCCCAGTCATTCTTCATTTTGGCTAGAGTGCACTCAATGTTATATTCTTTGCCTGCACGCTCACCGATGTCTATACAGTCGGATGACCATTTTGTTAGTTCCATATCTAGAATGTTTTAAAGAGTAAATCCGGGGTAAGGCTTGACTTGGAAACCAACCTTGGCAGAAATCTGCTCCCAGTGGCGATCCTTCATGCCCTCAGTTCTGAGCGCGATCGCCATTGGAGAATACTGCTTGAAGTCGAGCACTGACTCCTTTATGACTTCAGCAATTTTTTTAATTCCGGGAACATCTTTGTCCTTCAATTACCTGATGACTTTGCTCATTGTTTTATCGCAATTTTCGACAGTCTCCTCAAGGAATCCCGGGTCAATTTTTTCAAATTCGTCATAGAGCCATGACTTGTGGGATTTCTTCCATAACTCTGTAAATGTCCAAAGAAGGTAGAAGGACTCGAAATCTTTTGCCAACTGACCAATGTGGTCGTAATTGGTCTCTTGATTGCCAGTGAGGGCTTCTCTGTTGTTGAAGACTTTGGAGGTTTCAACTGCCCCAAGGATCTCAGCCTGCACAAGGCGGGCCTAAGCTGCCACCTCTTCGAAGTTATTAATGTCCGAAAGTGTCATGAAAGCGAGCTGTTTCTTTTAGGTGTCTGTAACCTTGCTGTCGAAATCTATTTGCTCCTAGTTCATCTTGTGGAGCATTTTAAGTTCCTCTTTTTCAAGACGGTCCTTCTGATTTTTCACGATTGCGTAAGTATCGTTCGGTGAACCGTAAAGTTTCCATTGTCTGTCCCAGTCTTCTGGGTCTGGGAATTAGAAACCAAAGTCCTCCAAAATTTTGAATACTGACATTCCAAGTTTGATCTCACCCTCAAGCTTTTCAATTTCGCCGGGTACTTGCAACATGAATTCTCTAACTGCGGAGAGCTCCTCGATGTTGTTGACGTTGGCGTTGATCTTGTCGTTGATTTTGGTAAACGATTCCATCGTCTTATTGGCAGCAAATTTGCCTTGCTTAGCGATCAGGTTGATCTCAGCAGTGGCGATTTCTTTATGTTTTTAGACGAGCAGAGTCCTGATTGAGTCACACTTAACGCTGAACATTGAAACGACAATTTACTCGGGAATCTCTTTCGCCAGGCGTTCTGCTTCTTTGCGATGGAATATGACGTCTTTGCGCAGGTTTTCAGCTTCAGGAGGGTTTTCTTCATCGTCGAGAACTTTAATGTAAGCTTAAACATCAAGTTTGTACTCAGCGTTGTACTTTTTGTAGGTTTCAAGGTAAGCTTAGAGAGGTTCTAAGCTTTCGTTGATCTTTGATCTTAGTTTGACGTAGGCTTCGTAGATCCAGGTATTCTCGTCGGGAAGTGACCTGGGGCTCTTGGGATCAGGGAAAATTGGCATCGACTCTGGCTTTACGGGGACCTTCAAGAATGCCTTTTGGTTTGACTTGAAAAGATGTGGCAGCAGTTTTTGTTCTAGTTGGCCGATTTCGAGCAAAGCGGAGAGTCCGTGGTCGAATGTCTTCAAGATGCTGTGGACGACGTCATCAGCTGAGTGACTGTACACAGGCTCATTGTTCTCATCAAGTTCAAGCTTTATTTGGAACAAAGGAATTTTAGGCTTTGGGGCCCCGAGCGCTTTGATCTGTTCAGCTGTATAGTAAGTGTTGTGCACTGTGTTGGCGTCTTTGACTACGCACGAAATGGGGAGGAAGGAACAGATGCAGTCGACAAATCTGTGGACAGACTTGGTAGTCATAATCAAGATCGTATCTTCCATCACGAACCTCTGTTAGGTCAGGAAGCGCTTAAGTTTTCCAGCGTCGTATGCGTCTTTGGACGTCTCTGTTAGGTTCAACCATGTTTTCTTGGCCTCAGTACCTTCGCCTGATTCTGAAAATTAGGTCTTGATGATTTCCTTGATTTTGTTGAGCCATGTCTCTTTCAAGTAGTAGCTGGTTTAGGTGATGCTTGAGGTTTGGTACTGTTTGAACTCATCAACAGAGAGAGCCTTGGTGATGCTTAAGTTATAGATGTCTTTCTGGGCGACCTCATTGCACTCCTTGCGGATGTCTTGCTGGGCTCTGATGACCTCGTCTTTGTACTGAAGAGTGTTGAAGGAGAACTTGCTGAACTTCTTGGCGAAGTTGTGGGGAGGGATTTTAATCATACCATAGTAGGCTGATATCTTCTTTTCCTTCGGTGGGGGGAGCTCGAGCTTGCCGGTGATCAGGTTGTTGTTTTTTTCTGAGCAGTGCTTGTCAAAGATGATGTTGTTCATGGTCTTGGCAAAGTCAACGTTCACCTCGTTGAGCAAGGTGGTGGTGTCAGCAGAGGACTTACCGCGGAGGGCTTTGGTGTTTTGAGTCATTCCGAGAACGCGGTTGACTTGGTTGCCGTCGATTTCGGGAATCTGGTGCTTTGGCATGTTTTCAACATAGTAGTTGTACTTAATCAGGGCGTCGGCGTGGATACGCTTCTGGTAGGCAGCCTTGAAGCGACGTGCAAAAATTCGGGGGTCTTCTTCGTCAAACAAGACGCAGATGCGTGGCAAACGAACTTTCTCCCTGGTGTTCTCCCAGAAACCTTCATAACGCTCGGTTTTGGGCAAAAACTTGAGCATTCGGAGTTTGCGCCAGTAACATAGGCCGTCCTTGTCTTTCCATAGGCCCTGGGCTCCCACGCCGTCTCTTGGACCTAGTCCACCACTTTAGTGGAGCCACGCTGAGGGAATGCGGGTGTCGAACTCTCTGTCATCGTACGCTTCAAGGGGCAACCAGCCACCGAGGACTTTCTCGGGGTTTCTGAATTCAATGCCCTAAATTCAAATTAGTCAGCCATTTTAAAGGGCGGAGTTAGTAGTCACTTACGCTGGTCAAGAGGAGCTCCTCGATGTTGTATTTGGAGTAGTCTGTCTTTTCGAGGGCACTTGGCTCCTTCATTTTGCCGAACTTTCTCTAAACACGTGTAAGTTAGCGCGCATGTTTTTAAAAAATTTGAATTTACCTTAACTGGAGATATTGGGCTTCCGATGTCAACGGCCTTCTTTTTCAATTAGGGTGGCGACTCTGGTGGGTGAGGGTTGTACCTGGGTACTTGGGACGATGGTAGCTGTCTTTGCAGCAGCAGGCCGGCTAAAAAAAGTTAGAACGAAAATTCAAACACAACAGCGGCAGTTACAGCCCAGCCATAACACGCAAGAGCCCTTGCTATTAAAAGAGTTGGTCTTGGATGCTGGTTCTGCTGCAAAAACATGGCGTGTGCACTGTAATATGCTTACCTTGGTCAGCGGCATGTCTGTCGATCTGCAAAGCTTGGGGTCGTTACTGTTAAAAGCTGTTGGGTTGCATTTGCTTTTTAGTTTAAACGATAAATTATAATTTCAGAACACAACACACCCTTTTATACCTCCTTATATCCAGTAA
>Ga0102912_1000118_pt1 | contig 11435 bp, 17 predicted proteins | sample Colrivmeta1560A3_FD_78499 | JGI IMG/M metagenome (GOLD analysis project Ga0102912, IMG submission 78499) | Estuarine microbial communities from the Columbia River estuary - metaG 1560A-3 | ecosystem: Environmental > Aquatic > Marine > Intertidal zone > Estuary | place: USA: Columbia River...
ATTAGCAGATTTATATAAATCACAAAAATTGGAAACATATATTAAGGCACCAATGATGCCACCAGTTGAACCAATCGATCCTGATCCAAATGAAAGACCCCTCAAATATCCTGATGAAAATAAATGGATCTGGGTTTTATTTGAAAATTTAAAGAAAGATTTATTTGATTCCATTAAACCTTTGAATGATTTTTTAACCATATTTGATTAATTCCTACCAGTTTTACAATTAAGACCCGATGATTATGCAAGGGAGATTGAATTAGAAGACAATCCTCGTGATATTGAATTAATTAAGGATGAAATTCTTAAAACAAAAAAAAAAGCAATTTTGATTAAGGATTTGATTCCTGATGTAGTGCATGTGAGTATTTTTGAGATTCATCTGAGAGAAACTATTTTGGTAATAGATGAAAAATATTAGCTGTTAATAAAAAATCTAATTGATGTTATATCTAAACGTGCCAAAGATGCAGGTATACGATTGACCAATTAAATAACCGAAGTAAAATAAAAACTTTAAGAAGAACCTTAAGATATTGAAAAACTTACATTATTAAAAGAGTATATTTAAAATATGCCTGTAGAATTAGAATAAATGAAGATAAAAATGAATGCCTGTTTTGATATCTATAAAATGTTGGAGGAATTTAATTATAAATTTACCAAAGAAGAATAGCAGAGAAGGTGGAATATATTTGCTGCCCCAAGAGAAATCAATTAAATAATTGATTTGAGAAAAAGTTAATTAGAAAAATTGAAAGTAAGATTTGGTGAGGAAATGAAGATAAGTTAAGAAGAATTTAAAGATACATTTGAAAATCTTGAGCGGACAATATAAAATTTCCATAATAATTAAGATTTATCATAGCATAATCAAGTTGCTGAAATTGTTGAATATGTATAAAAATAGTTACTAGAATTTTAGGAGCAGGCTAGATTGTTCAATGTACGTGAAAGTTATTTTGATAAAGAATAAACAGATTATTCTAGGCTTTCTACTATGACAAGGGATTTTTAACCATATGTAAATCTATGGGGTACAGCACATAAATGGTTTGTGGGACATAATAAATGGCTACATGATCAATGGGAAAATGTGAATGCTGAGGAAGCAGAGAAGATTGTAGAGGATGGAATTCGAAATTTAGGTTAGGTGGTAAGGTTTATGCGAGATCGCGAAATTACAGGTGTAATGAAAATAGCTGAAAGTGTAAAATAATAATTAGATGAATTTAGACCAAAAGTACCTTTATTGATTGCATTAAGAAAAAAGGGTATGACGGAAAGACATTGGGACTAAGTTTCAAAAGTAATGGGATTTAGTAAGCCATTAAGGGATGAATAAGATCTTACATTTTAGTAAATATTAGATATGAATCTAATGAATTAGGTAGATAAAATTGTTGATATAGGTGAAACAGCTGGTAAGGAGTATTAAATCGAATAAATGCTTGAGACAATGTTAAATGCGTGGGAGAATATAAAGTTTTAGACAGTACCATTAAAAAATACACATATAATTAGAGGATATGATGAAATTTAGGTAGTTCTTGATGAGCATATAGTAAATACTTAAGCAATGGTATTTAGTCCTTTTAAGAAATATTTTGAGGAGAGGATATTTGAGTGGGATAAAACATTAAAGAAAATATCTGATATTCTTGAAGAATGGGCTAAGTTTTAGTAACAATGGATGTATCTATAACCAATATTTGATTCTTAAGATATAGCTAAATAATTACCTGGTGAAACTAAGAAATTTAAAACTGTAGATTAGACATGGCGTACTACTGTTACTTAAGCAAAAGCTAAAGAGAATGTTTTACTTGTTTGTTCAGAGGATGGCTTATGGGAGCGTATACATGAGGCCAATAAAAATTTAGAATATATTTAAAAAGAATTGAATAACTATCTTGAGAAGAAAAGGGAGAAGTTTGCAAGATTCTATTTTCTTAGTAACGATGAATTACTTGAAATACTTTCCCAAACCAAAGAACCTACAGCTGTTCAACCACATCTAAAAAAAGTTTTCGAAAATATACATTCAATTGAGTTTGATAAGGATAAAAAAATACATGCAATGTTTTCGGCTGAAAAAGAGAGAGTTGGTTTTTTTAAATTTGTAGATCCAAATAAAAAAAATGTAGAGGATTGGATGAATGAAGTTGAAAATATGATGCGTCTAAGTGTTAGAGCAGCTTTATTAAATTCAATAATATAATATACTAAAGTATCCAGAAAAGAATGGGTTACATAGCATCCAGGTTAATGTGTTTTAAATGGATCATAAATATTTTGGACCAAAGAAGTTGAGGATGCTATTAAGGCTACAGAATCTGGATAGGATTCAATCAAAATTTATTGGTAGTTTTTAGGTAAACAAATGAATGATTTAGTTGAGCTAGTACGAACTAAGCTATCTAAGCAAGCTATGGTAACAATAAACGCATTAATCGTTATTGATGTTCATGCTAAGGATGTAGTAGAAAAAATATTTAAAGCAAATGTTAATGATTTATTTGCTTTTGAGTGGATATCATAATTACGTTATTATTGGGAAACATAGCCATAGTAGGATTGGGATGATTGCTGGGTGAAGTGTGTTTAAACAGTATTTCCATACGGATACGAATATTTGGGAAATACCCTTCGATTAGTAATTACACCACTTACTGATAAATGTTATATGACCTTGATGGGTGCATTGAAGCTTAATCTTGGCGGAGCTCCAGCTGGACCCGCAGGAACAGGTAAAACTGAATCTACTAAGGATCTCGCTAAAGCTCTTGCTAAATAATGCGTAGTATTTAATTGCTCTGATTCTATGGATTTTATCATGGTTGGTAAATTTTTTAAGGGGCTTGCAAGTGCAGGGGCTTGGGCTTGTTTTGATGAATTTAATCGTATTAATATTGAAGTTTTATCTGTAATTGCCTAGTAGTTATTGATTTTATTTGGGGAGAAAGCTAAAGGAACCCCTCAGGTAGAATTTGAAGGATCCCTAATTAAATTATTACCAACATTTTCGGTATTTATTACAATGAATCCAGGATATGCTGGAAGAACAGAATTACCTGATAACTTAAAAGCATTATTTCGACCTGTGGCTATGATGGTTCCTGATTATGCTATGATTGGTGAGATTATGTTATATTCATTCGGATTCAATCTCGGTCGTTTATTGGCTGCTAAAATGGTTGCAACATTCAAACTATCATCTGAACAGTTGAGCTCGTAGGATCATTATGATTACGGTATGAGAGCTGTTAGATCAGTCATCAATGCAGCTGGTTTATTAAAATAATCAAGCCCTGATATGAACGAGGAACAATTATTATTACGAGCATTACGAGATGTTAATGTTCCAAAATTTTTAAAAGATGATATTCCATTATTTGAAAATATTATAACTGATCTATTCCCTGGTATAGAAAGGCCTAGTTATAATTATGGTTCTCTTATACCAGAAATTAATCGTAAATGTAAAGAATTTATTTTGTAGCCTGTTTAACCATTTTAGGATAAAATTCTTTAATTATACGATACAATATAGGTCAGACACGGATTGATGATAGTGGGACCAACAGGTGGTGGAAAAACAACAAATTATTAGATTTTGAGTAGAAGTTTAAGCACATTAGGTTAGGAAAAAGGTTTCTACAAAGTCCATATACATATATTAAACCCTAAATCAATCACTATGGGATAACTCTATGGATAATTTAATGATTCAACCCATGAATGGACAGATGGTGTTCTAGCTTATATGGTCAGAGAAAGTGTTAAAGACTAATCATCAGAGAAGCATTGGATAATGTTCGATGGTCCAGTTGATGCAATTTGGATTGAATCTATGAATACAGTTTTGGATGATAATAAAAAATTATGTCTAAATAGTGGTTAAATATTAACACTAACCCCACATATGACTATGATGTTTGAGGTTGAGGATCTTGCTGTTGCATCACCAGCAACGGTATCAAGATGTGGCATGGTATATATGGAACCTAATGCTTTAGGATTATAACCATTAGTAGATTCATGGTTATATCGCCTACCTACTAATATTCTAACCAAATCTAAATCTACAGTAGAAAGTTTTAGGTAATGGTTCGGTATATTTTTAGAGGATAGCCTATATTTTATGCGTAAAAACTGTCGCGAGGTTATTCCTACTGTAAATAATAACTTATGTCAATCTTTATAAAGAAATATTGATTGCCTCATAAGTTAATTCGCTGAAACAGAAATAAAAAAAGTTACAAATGAGGATATAGAATTACTAGAAGCATCAAAAGAATACATATTTCACTTTGCATTGGTTTGGAGCTTACTATCCACAGTTGATTTTGATGGTCGTAATAAATTAGATCGCTATCATAGGCAAAGAATGAAGCAGTTTTCAAAAATTGAATTTCCCCCAAACGGATCAATCTATGATTACTAATACTCTTTCCTTACAAAATAATTTATTTCATGGAAGGAGAATTATTCTAATTTTGAAGTTGATCTAAAATTAGGCTATCATGAAATTGTAATCCCAACTAATGACTCAACCAGAAATATATTTTTAATGAAATTATTACTCACAAACGGATTCAATGTACTCTGCCCCGGACCCACAGGTACCGGAAAATCCTAAAACGCTTATACACTACTTATCTCTGTTATGCCTGAATAATATCAATATATAGCACTTACATTTTCAGCCCAAACATCCGCTAATTAAACTTAAGATACCATAGACAGCAAAATGGATAAACGAAGAAAAGGTGTTTATGGACCACCAGTTGGTAAAAAATGTGTAATATTTGTAGATGATTTGAATATGCCAAAGAAAGAAGAATATGGAGCACAGCCCCCCATTGAATTATTGAGGTAGTATTTAGATCATAACGGCTGGTACAATCGTAAAGAATTATAATTTATGAAATTAGAAGAGCTCATATTATTAGGAGCCATGGGACCTCCTGGTGGGGGAAGGAGTCAAATTACAGGACGCGCAACTAGGCATTTCAATATTATTGCTTATACAGAATTAGAGGAAGAAATAATTACATTAATCTTTTCTTAGATAATTAATTCATTCTTTAGGAAATTCAGTGAACCTGTTAAAGCCATCCTATCACCCATTATTGAAAGTGTTCTTTATATCTACAATAAAGTAAGGGAGGAACTACTTCCCACCCCTTCCAAAACTCATTATTCATTTAATTTACGTGATATTTCTAAGGTATTTCAAGGAATTAGTGGCATATCTTCAAAGGATTGCTAAGATCCGGTTATTTTAGTACGTTTATGGTATCATGAAAATATGCGTGTCTTTCATGACCGTTTAATTAATGTTCAAGATCGTGAGTATTTTAAAAAATTATTGGTCTCCATATTCCCCAGGTTTGGATACAGTGAACCAACTCAAGTACTTGAACAGGAGCGTATATTATTTTGTGATTTTCTGGGAAATCGTGAGTCGGAGCAAAGACCTTATTAGTAAGTGACAGGAGATCTAAATGAATTCGTTCATCGCATGGAATCGCTCCTAGAAGAATATAACAGCGATTTAGGAGCAGGAGGAAGTAAAAAATAGATGAAACTTATTATGTTCTTGGATGCTTGTGAACATATAACTAGAATTGCACGAATATTACGCTAACCTATGGGGAATGCATTATTACTAGGAATAGGAGGTTCCGGTCGATAATCGCTTACAAAACTAGCAACCTTTCTATCAAACTATAAACTCTAATAAATTGAGGTCGTTAAGAACTATAATCTAAGAACATGGCGTGATGATGTAAAACGAATACTAATGATTGCAGGTATAGAAAACAAATAAGTTACATTTTTATTTGTTGATACTCAAATTATAAATGAATAGATGCTTGAAGATATTAATAACGTTCTTAATTCAGGTGATGTTACTAATATATACAATGATAAAGATATGGAAGATATTATGTCAGCCTGTAAAGCAGAATGTATTAAAAAATAGCTATAACCAAATAAAATGAATATATTCACATTATATTTGGCTAGAGTGAAGAGAAATATTCATATAGTTATAGGTATGAGTCCTATTGGAGATGCATTTTTTACTAGATTACGTATGTTCCCTTCACTTGTAAATTGCTGTACAATTGACTGGTTTACTGAATGGCCTGAAGAGGCTTTAGAGGGTGTAGGACGTGGCTAATTATAAGAATCAGCAGATGAACTTGGTATTGATGTAAGAAATTCCCGTTTGGTCGATATGTTTAAATTCATGCATAAGAGTGTGGAGTAAACAAGTGTGGATTATAGAAATGAGTTACGACGTATAAATTATGTAACTCCTACGAGTTATTTAGAATTATTGAGTTTATATAAATAAATTGTTGAAGAAAAACGTCGAGAATTGAAGAATTAAACTATGAGATTGAAGAATGGTTTAGATAAATTGAATGATGCTAATAAGGCAGTGGCTGAAATGTAAATTGAACTAGAGGATATGTAACCAAAACTAGCATAAGCTTAGATTGAAACTGAGAAAATGATGGTAAGTTTAAAAATTGAAAAAGATGAAGCTGATTTAACCTAAAAAACAGTTTCTAAACAAGAAAAAGAAGCTACGGCATAAGCAGAAGAAGCAAATAAATTAAAAAAATAGGCAGAAGAATCTGTTGCAGAAGCAAATGAGCAACTGGAAGCTACAATGACTAAAGTAAAAGATTTAAAGAAGGAACATTTGGTAGAGGTAAAATCACTAAGCTCACCCCCTGAAGCCGTAAGAATAGTTTTAGCTGGAGTTGTTATAATGATGTCTGAGCATATAAAAAAAGTAGGCGAAATTATTATGTAGCCTGTTTAAGGTTAAATAGGAAAAAAGGAAGAAAATTATTTTTTAACAGCGACAAAGTATCTCCTGACTGACCCTAAGGAATTATTAGAGTTATTAATGAATTATAATAAAGATGCTATACAGCCTTAATAAATATAAAAATTAGAATAGAAAGTTATTCCACATCCAAAATTTAATGAAAAAGATGCGTATAGTGGATCAAAAGCGACTGGATATTTATACGGGTGGGTGAAATGTATGTATGATTATTTTCGCGTATATACTGATACAAAACCATTACGCGAAGAGATGCAAAAAATGGCATTAATAGTAGAAGAAAGAACTGCAGAATTAATTATAAGGAAAAGGGAGCTGGATGTAATAAATAGAAAGATATAATCATTACAGGCATCTTTTGATTAAAAAAAACGTGAATAAGAGGAGCTTTCTAAGAAAATCCGTGAATGTGAAACAAAACTTGAACGCGCTTAAAAATTAACTGAGGGTTTAAGTGATGAGAAGGAACGTTGGACTAGGGATATAGATTTGTTAAGTAAAAAGGGGTTATTGATTCCGGGTGATGCTATAATAGCTTCTGGTACGGTGGCATATAGTGGTGCATTTACGAGCTAGTATAGATAAAAATTGGATTAGATTTGGCGAATAAAAATGTAAGAGTATGAATTATAATTTTCGCCAACTGTTTCTGTAAGAAGTTTTTTGGGTGAGGAGGTATTAATTTAGTAGTGGAATATATCAGGACTTCCAAAGGACGATACTTCAATTGAGAATGGTATTATAATAGAAAAGAGTAGGAGATGGTCATTGATGATTGATCCATAATCTTAAGCAAATAAATATATAAAAAATAGAGGGCGTGATTAATCTGAAGGATTAGATGTAATAAAAATGAGTGATCCAAGTTTGATGAGAACTATTGAGGTAGCAATTTAATTTGGTAGATGGGTGTTACTTGAAAATATAGGGGTAAATTTAGATCCATCACTTGAGCCGATATTATTACAATAAGTAATTAAATAAGGATCATCAATGACAATTTAAATAGGAGATAAAAATTTATCCTATAATGAGAACTTTAGATTTTACATGACAACATCTTTACCTAATCCTCATTACTCACCTGAAACAAGTGTCAAAGTAACCATAATAAATTTTGGTATTACTCCATTAGGTTTAGAGGAGTAAATGCTTGCGCTTATAGTTGCATTAGAAAATCCAAATTTAGAAAATAAAAAAAATGAAATAGTTCGTAAAAATGCATAGGATAAAAAAGATCTAGTGAATATTGAGGATCAAATTTTAAAATCTCTGAGTGAAACTAAAGGTGATATATCTGAAATCTTAATGGATGAAACATTGATATTAAAATTATAAAGCTCTAAGAAATTTGCAGCAGAAATCAATTAGCGTGTTAAAGATTCAAAAATTACAGAAGCATTAATTGATGAAGCAAGAGAGAGTTATAGACCGGTTGCTTATTTGGCATCACTACTATTTTTCTGTATAATAGATTTATCTACAATAGATCCGATGTATCAATATTCACTTCAATGGTTTATGAATCTATTTGCTATGGGAGTTTAAAATGCTCCAGCATCAAATGTCTTAGATGAACGTCTTTAAAATTTAAATTCATTCTTTACTTTTTCATTATATGAGAATGTATGCCGTTCTCTATTCGAGAAACATAAGCTATTGTTCTCATTTTTATTAACTTAGCGCATTTTGTCAGGCGAAAATAAAATGAATTTAGAGGAGTGGAGATTTTTATTAACAGGTGCAACTGGTGATATTAAAATTGAAATGAATCCAACATTATGGATCGATGAAAACTCTTGGCCAGAATTATATCGTTAATTATGGGCAATGAGTGATAAATTTGATATATTTAATGGAATATAAAATGATTTTATATAAAATAGTGAAAAGTTTCGTTCAATATTTGATTCATAAACACCACATCTTGAACCATTCCCAGAGCCATGGAATACAAAACTCAATTCATTCTAAAAATTAATTTTAATGAAAGCAATACGTAGCGATAAATTAATACCATTCATCCAAATATGGATCTCCGAAAAAATGTCATAAAAATTTATAATAGTTCCAACTTTTGATTTAGGTAAATGCTATAAAGATTCAACCACATCAACGCCACTCATTTTTGTATTATCCCCTGGTAGTGATCCAACATCAGATTTAATGAAATTCGCAGAAGAAATGAATATGGTAAAACGAATTGATTCAATTTCATTGGGATAAGGATAAGGACCAAAGGCAGAAAAATTGGTAAGAGAAGCTGCTTAAAGAGGCGGATGGGTTTTACTGATGAATTGTCATCTTGCAGTAAGTTGGATGCCATCCTTAGAAGCCTTAAGTGAGGAACTAAATGAAGCGAATCATAAGGATTTTAGATTATGGTTAACTTCAATGCCCTCAAAAGATTTTCCTAGATCCGTATTATAAAACGGTGTTAAAATGACCTTGGAACCACCAAAAGGTCTTAGAAATAATTTACTTAGAACATACATGCAAATCGATGATAGTTTATTAAATGATTGCGCTAAGCCTGATGCATTCAAGAAATTACTTTTTGGATTTAGCTTATTCCACGCAATTATATAAGAAAGAAGAAAATTCGGTCCAATAGGTTGGAATATACCATATGAATTTACAAACGAAGACTTAATGGTTTGTAGAAGATAGTTAAAATCACTTCTTGATGATTATGTTTAAATTCCTTATAAAGTTATTAACTACCTAGGAGCTGAAATTAATTACGGTGGACGTGTAACTGATGATAAGGATGTTAGATTAATTAAAACCATTTTAAAGGTTTATATATGTCAAGAAGCACTTAAGGATAATCATGCATTTTTAGCTTAACCTTATATCTAACCACCTTTCAAGGAACATTTATAATATATTGAATTTATTGAACAATTACCATTAAATCCTACACCTGATGCTTTTGGACTTCATGAAAATGCTGATATCTCAAATGCATAGATTGAAACGCTCAATCTCTTAGAAACTTTACTATCAATACAACCAAGATAATCTTCCGGATCGGGTAAAACCCGTGAAGAAGTTATTGAAGACTTAGCTGCATATGTTTAAAGTAAAGTTCCTCCTGTATTTGATGAAGATCTCGTTTCTACACGCTATCCAACAGATTATAACGAAAGCATGAATACTGTTTTGTTATAGGAAATGATTAGATATAATAGATTATTAGCAGTTATGGCTGTAACACTAGTGAATGTTAAAAAAGCCCTTAAAGGTTTAGTTGTAATGGGTGAAGATCTTGAAAAATTAGCAAATAGTTTGTTTGATAATTAAGTACCAAAACTTTGGGCAGAGAAGGGATTTTTATCATTAAAACCACTAGCATCTTGGACTTAGGATCTTTTGGAAAGGGTTGAGTTTTTAAAAAAATGGATAGACTACGGCACTCCTAAGGTTTTTTGGATATCAGGTAATGATTTGTGAGATAATATATATTTTTTTTTATATAATAAGGCTTCTTTTTCCCACAAGCATTCATAACAGGAACTTTATAAAATTATGCCCGTAAACATGTGATAGCCATTGATAAATTGAATCATGATTGTAAATATATAGATACTATGACATACGAATAAGTTACAGAAAAACCACAGGATGGATGTTATATCTATGGAATATTTTTGGAGGGCGCAAGGTATTTGAATATATAAAATATTTAAATATCAAAGATGGGACTCAAAGAAACATTAAATTGTGTAACCAAAACCTAAGGAATTGTTTAGTACATTACCTCTGATTCAATTAGTTCCATTTGAGATGATCGGTGAATAAGAGGAAAAGAAAAATAATTATAATTGTCCACTATATAAAGTTGTCTCAAGGGTAAAATAATTTAAATTCAACCAATTTTTTATTTAAATTAGTCTGGAACATTAAGTACAACAGGACATTCGACTAATTTTGTTATGTTTTTAGATTTACCATCTAAGGAGGAAGAGGATGTATGGATTAGAGCAGGTGTAGCTACATTTTTGGCTCTAAGATATTGATTAATACAACAAAACAAAAAAAAATTAATCTATTTAAAAATATGAAAAAAATTAATATATTGGTAATATTTAGTAGATTACAGTAAATAGTATTAAAATATTAATTTTTTTACGTTTATTTGGTAACAATACAATTTAAAAGATTAGAATGACCTTATCTTAAAAATTTATTCTTGAATTTCTTTAATTATTTTTTTAAAAAAATATTTAAATTTTTTTTCAATTATCAAAAAATTGAAAGAACTTTACAAACTTAAATTTGAAACAAATTAAATGAGCCGATAAGGCAAAACAAGAAATAGAGATAGACCACAAGTTAATGTGGTTTATGTAGCAAAAGAATAATAATAAGATAGTAAGGCTGAATTACAATAATAAGAAAAAGTTTAGGATTAAAAAATTGTTCAATAATCAGAGAAATATAAAAGAGACGAAAAATTAAACTATACAAATTAATAGTAATAAACAAACTAATATTATCAACGTGAACCATCGCCAGATGATAATAGCAATTAATAGATGAAATAAAATTTTAA
>Ga0102912_1000119_pt1 | contig 11402 bp, 5 predicted proteins | sample Colrivmeta1560A3_FD_78499 | JGI IMG/M metagenome (GOLD analysis project Ga0102912, IMG submission 78499) | Estuarine microbial communities from the Columbia River estuary - metaG 1560A-3 | ecosystem: Environmental > Aquatic > Marine > Intertidal zone > Estuary | place: USA: Columbia River Estuary...
AAAAAAATAATGAAAAAATTCTTGAAAAAATTAAACATTTAAAATATAATTAAAACAAAAATAATAAAAAAATTTCTATCAATGATCAACAATATAAAAAATGCTTTTTTCTAAAATTTATATTTTTAATATTTTATTTTTTTTTTAAAATAAATTTAGAAAAAATATAAAATTTTTAAAATAAATTTAAATGGACTATCAAACAATAAATATATATATAGATTCAATTTATTTATGCCTAGAAGCAGGCGAAGCTGATTAGTATCAAGCTAATTAATCCTTTTTATAATTATACTAATACATAAAATAATTTAATCATAAAATACACATTTTATTGGATCACAATGATATAGAAGGATAAAATATATATGAAAAATATTTGAGGTCCATGATTTCGATATAATATGTAGGGAGTGATAATGGTAATAACTTCTATGATTATATTTTTATCCCTAATAGCAATTAAACTGAAAAAAAAAGATATTTATATATCACAATAGTTCAAATATTTAAATTTTAATCAATCTGAAGAGGGATCTTTTTCAGTACTCTATTAATATCTCCCTCTTCAATTTAAACAACAAGCAGAGGAAAAATATTATAATCTAGAAACAAAAATGTAAAAACAAAATAATTTCAATAATAAATATTTTAAGCACATAATTACATGTTCAATCATTGTTATAGATTCGACCATATCTTATAGACAAGATAAAGATAGAAAATAGAATTATAGTTGGATATATATTATATAAATCTAAATTTTCTTAGCTATTGGAAAAGGATATCCTTTATGACAATGTAAAAAATAATCATACATCAAGAAAAATAGGATTAAATTTAATTTATACCAATTGATATTTGTTACATTAATCAATTATAGCTCCAAAAAACTAATAAAATTATTCATAAATATATAGATTTCAATAAAGATAAAACCTATGCTACTACATAAACTGATTAAATTATATAAAACTTTGAATACATATACAATAAATATAAGTAAAGAATAGATTTATTTTTATAAATTAAACGAATAGAAATGTTATAAGTTTTATAGATGATATATAGTATTTTTATGCTGTATAGAGTAGGCCCTTATTTTAGAAATTTTTCAACTAAATAATCGAAAACGAAATATTTCCACATTTCAATATATAAGTACCATAAATAATCGAATATGAAAATAACAAAACTGAATAAAATATCGATAACTAATTACAATACCCTCTCATAATTAAAACTCAATCTGCTTGTTCATCAGATTATAGCCATATTATGATTATAGCTACAAATAATAACGACTTCTAGTTGGCTTTAAAAGAACAATGTTTTACACAGTATATAATTAACTCTATTATAAAAATATAAAATATAATTAATAAGGTAAAAATTGGTATTACAATAAATGATTAATCATGACGCCAGAATATATAAGATCTATGTAATAGGTGATCATATTTCAATCTAAATAAAGGAATCACTACCCAATATTGAAAAAGATAATATTTTACCTAATTAGGGGTTATTATTATTTATATAAAGTTATCTATTAATTTCACTTTTTGTCTCAATTACAGATTACTTAAATTTGACAGTCATTTTAACGTTTATAATCAGATAAATAAATATCTTATCAACTAACCATTGTAATAAATTCCAGAATCTCCGTTTTTACTCGATCAGCTAACATAATTCTGTCAAAAATTTACCAATTCATTGAAAAAATAGTTCAAATTATATGATAAATAAAATAATTTTTTTTAACAAAAAGATTCAAATTAAGTCTCTTTGGATATGATCTGATCTATCAAAAACTTTCAAATACCATTTATATCATTGACATAAACTATTTCCCTGGATTTAAGAATGTCCCTAATTTACAACAAAATTTAAATAATTTATTTTTATCATGAAAATAAATATGTACATCATGATGATGTTTTATAATTTAAAAATTATATTATAATTTGTTATAAATTTTTTCCAAAAAAAACATCACATTTCAGTCAAATTATTATTTAAACCTAAAATTTAATATATAGATGATCCTAAATTATCCTACTCAATATTCAACGAACCTGTAATAGAAATCTAATCTATATCTCGTAAGTATTTCTTCTAAATAGATCTTTAACTATTTTTTTATTCTTGCTGCTAAATGATTATTTATTTTTAAACCATTCGCATCTACTCAATTAGATTTGAAAATAATTGCATTTCTAAATCTTGAAAAGGTTCACCTATTTTCTATGAGGAACATTTAATATCGGATTTGAGTTCTCTATAAAGGATCCATATCAAAATCTTGAATTTTTAATGTAGTTTTTAATTTATCCTTTACTATCTATTCATATTTAAATCCATGGCCGGTGATATTCTATCAGCTACCCTTGCCAATCCTTCAAAAAATTCTAAAATATTCATAAAAAAATGCTCTGATTCACTAATCTCATTTATTACTGTCTAAATTGAAAACAGATAACATAACATAACATCCTTAGTTCTAAATTATTGAGATATTAAATCTATAAATTATTTTTGATGAATAAATCGTAGAATTAATAAATAAATAATGTAATTTCATATTACTTGATTTTTTTAAAATTTCCAAGAATCCTTCGAATTAGACTTATTTCATAGGATACTACCTCTAATCTTGATTAAGTGAAGCTAAGTATTTATAAATTTATTTTAAAGCAGGCATACAATATACTATATATATATAAAAATATAAAAATTATTTATTTAATTATTACCTAGTATTTATTCACATTCTTAGTTCCAATATCTGTCATTTCTCCACTTTTATTGAATTTGTAGCATCTAAAATATTTCTAGTAACCTACACTCATATAATATTTAGTTAAGGCCATCAGTTATCGTATATCCTTGTTTTACAAATTTTTCTATTGCTAATCTCAAAATCATTTCTAAAAACTAATGACGCACTAATCCTTTATCGACTATATTTAGTTAAAAATTTTCATCAGATTTTTATAAGTCAATTGAAGAGGTTTGGATAAATAGGTTTTATAAATCCATGCTTTTGAATGACGGAGAGAATATATTAGTTTTGTCTATCATTTCTGAATATTATTTAAATGAAACAGCTGGTAACTTTTATTTATATTTTTTATTTCAATAAAATAAGTATTTTACTTTCAAATTCAATGAGTTAGCTGCGTAATATTTGTAAGCAGTCATAATTAATAAGTAAAATGGTCTTAGGATATCTTTTACCTCTTAATAAAATTCATATGTTCTACATAATCTTTTTATTTTAGATTGCTCTAAATCTTATTCATAGCATAAATTTATTGATTATTCTGTATCAGCCCTATAATTTTTAAATATAGATGTCTCTATGCTCCAAACCGGAAGAAGCTTCTCTATTTTGAATTATTTATGATGGTTTCTTGGTCTAGAATTGACTAGAATTTTATAATCTCTAGCCTTATCTATAATTTAATGACCTTCTTTTATATTGATTTTATTAAAGTAGATCATCTTATTTGCTCTAAAATATATTTTATTTCCATAATCCAATATTGGCCTTAATTCTTATGCCAATCTAAATGGTGAAAATGATGGTACCTCTTCAACCTTTTCAATATAGATAAATAGATAACTTATAATAAAAAAAAAAAGATTCTTTTTATATAATACCTCCATTTCACGCGCAATGAACATCGATTCTGAACTAGGGCATGAAAAAAAATACAGTATATTTTTATTTGGAGGGCACATTTAAAATAATTTAAATTATTTAATCTATTAATCCATCTCCATCATCATCATTATTGGCTTGAATTCCAAAAAATTAAAATGTATAAATAAAATATTATATTCGCCCAATCCTGAAACACCGTATATCCAATTAAATTCCTTACACACCCATCCCTCACATATCCAACAATTATCAAATTAATCATATGAATCACCTTATAATTTATTATTTCCTATCATACTTCATTTATATATATATTTATATAATACTCCACAGATTTTATCTGCAGATTTAAATGCTTACAGTCTATATTTTTTTAAGGCTAATGGAAAATATATTCTTTATTGCTTTTATTTTAAAATTTTGCCTATGATGATGCTTCATCTAGATCAAAATCATCATTTTAAAAATACCTTATCATATTCTATTCATATTTTATTTATGAAATAGACCGATCAATAGCTTAACCATCTGGATCGATATACCAATCTTAATTACCTTAAAAATGAATTCCATAAATAGATTGGTTTTCTGATAATGAATGGCTAAATTTTATACAATCGTCTTGACTGAACCTATTGTGCGAGAGTTATAGATGCAATAAATCTCTATTGTTATTTTGAATGTACGATATTAATTATTTTATGCATTTACCTTAAGGATACCCTAATGCATTGTATGATACATCCAATACCTAAAAAAAACAAAACAAAAATAATAATTTTAAATGGAAAATATACTTTTAAGTTTTTATTTTCAATAAGATCTTTGAATAATAGATATCCTCCCTCACCCAATAATTTATTCCACTGCATATATAATTCATTCAGCTCATTATTCTCACATAGATTTAGAAATTTTATGGAATTTTTTGTTAGATTATTATATGATAAATCAAGCAATTTAAGATAATAAGGCATTTATTACTATAATTATCTTATAGACTAATCAGTCAATTATGTGTGCGATAAATTCAATTACTTCAGGCTTATTAATAAAATCAAAAATTTAAAAAAAATAATAAAAATAACTTTATTGTTACTTATTATACTACTGATTAAACATGAGACTACTTCCCAATTAATTTCCACTTAGATTTAATGATACAATTCCCTCATTTATTTCATCGAGTATGGATCGTAAGGTCTTTGGGCTCAAATGATTATCCTATAAATCCAATTGAAGAGATGATTAATATTTAATTGCATCAATTAAAATTGCAGTATATTTTTTTTGACCTAAAAGCTAGCGTTTTATATTTAATTCACATGTATTTAAATTAACTCTTTCCTTAATTACACCTATCTTTTTAGGCAAGCAATTTTTTAATTATATGCTTCGTGATATATTGAGATACAAATTAGGCTTAAATTAAAAAGCATCATTATAATCTTATATCTTATCCAATTTTTTATAACAATCATTATAAGCTTTCTCTATCTATGCCTTGTTAAAATTTATAGATTATTTTTCCAAACCCTAATATGAATAACGCGACCATTCACCCTTACCCTTAATTATCTACTACTTACTCCTCTCTAATATGTTTCTCGAATCATCAAATTATCCCTAAATTAAATCCTATTTTATAGCCTCATCCTTATCACTAATAATACTTGATCTAGATCGCAAATGCCTACCACCACCAAACTATTTTTACTTATTCAAAATCTATCCATAATTCATTGTCAATTACTGAGTTTCTTTTAAACTTTAATTAAAAATCTTCATCTATGACTATGAGTAATTTGATAAACTCCGTCTAACTCTAAGATTATCTTTCACAGACATAATATTTATTTTATATATATATATATATATACATATATATTAAACAATATAAATAATAAGATATGAATAATAAATATATAAATACAAACATATACCAGTTATAAATATCAATAATTACATCATAAATAGTAATAATTAGTTTTATTTTAGCTAAAAAATAAAATTAATGCGATCTTTATATATGACATTTAGATTTTCATCAAAATAGAATTCTATAGGATTTATAGGGGTTGGTAACATGGGTTCTGGAATGATTCAAAATATTGCTAAACATTTTAAGGTTTTGGCTTATGACACCAATGCTAATTTCATGTAGTTACTAAAAAACCAGCATAATATAACTCGTGTTGATAGTCTAAATTAATTGGCAGTATAAGCGAATATATTCATAATGATGTTGCCCAGTGATAAGATATCTAAATAAGTCTGTGAGGAAACATTATTTGTATTGGCTTAAAAAAGTTATTTATAAATATTATTTAGTTCATTTTAAAATCAAAGATTCTTTGATAATTGATTGCTCAACTATTTCACCATATACTGCAATGGAACTTAATAAGAACTCATAGAAGCATAATATGACCTATGTTGATTCACCCGTTTCTGGTGGAATAGGGGCTGCTGCAGCTGGTGGGTTGACCTTCATGGTTGGCGCTTAAAATGATTGTATCATAAAAAAATATACAATATAAAAAAAAATAAGAAATTTTTGAGCAATGTTCAACTTATTTGAAGCATATGGGCAAAAATATATTTAACTGCGAGAGTCCAGGATCAGGATAAGTTTCCAAAATATGCAATAATATGGCACTTGGAATTGAGATGGTTGCTGTTAGTGAAGCACTAAATTTGGGATAAAAAATGGGAGTGGATCCTAAATTACTAACCAAGATAATGTCAGTGAGTAGCTCTAGATGTTGGAGTGTTGATACATATAATCCGGTCCCGTAAATATAAGATAAAATAAAAATAAATTCAACTAATAATATAAAATAATGTAAGAGGAGTTAATCCAGATGTGCCTGCTTCAAAAAATTACGATGGAGGATTCGCCACAGAATTAATGTTAAAAGATTTGACAATTGCTACGAATGTTGCAAATTAATCTGGTTCAAAAACACCATTAGGAAATCTTACAAAATAGATATACTCAAATATGAATGGTAAAGGATTAGGAAGAAAGGATTTTTCTGTAGTTTTTTAATAATTAAATACAAATTAAATAGATTGATCCAAGATATTATAAAATAATCATTTTAGTGTAAATTTATAAAAGATTTAGATAATAATCATAACATTTAACTATGAATTTATTCGATTTTTTTTTATCTAAGCTGATTATATCAAATAAGATTATTATTATAATAATATATATATATAAATCTTATTTATATTTAAATATATTGATTGATTTATTAATTCTAATTTCATAATGATTATATTTTATATGAAAAAAAAAAAACGCAAAGATAATCGTTTATTTATTAGTATAAATAATTAAAATTATTTTCACTGTGAATGAAAAATACAAAATAAGTAGAAATGAATCAACCTAGAATAATAAAGATTAGTTAAAATCTTGTTGAATTAATAATGAGTGACAGATTAAAATATAATGAAGAATAATACTCTTTAATAGATATTTAGGATGGATGGTTTGTTAAATAAAATATTAACAATATCACTATCTAAGTATTTCATAAATAAAATTTAGCAGAGGAATGGAATATATAGATATTAGATGAATAGAAAATGTATGAGGGCTTATATAATGTAAATTTAAATTCTAAAAAATTTTTTTTTTTTTCATGAATCATTAGGAGGATAGTTTAGAATAGTTTAAACGATAGGTGAATGCATTCATAAAAGAAATGGTTCATTTGGGACCTAATATATAAATGCTATCTTACAATATAATCGTTAATTAATCTTCAGAACGTAGAACAGATTGGATAGATCCGGCATGTATTAATGTACGCTAGGCTTCAATGATTTAGTTAAATTATAAGATTACAGTGAGTGTTGCATATTAACCATTTGATTCAAAAATTTATCATAGATAAAATAATAATACAGAATAAATTAAACCTAAACGTCCTCGATTCTTATCTGATGATTTAAATGATCAATAAATATAATTTTAAAAAAATTAATCATCTAAATTTAAATGCAGCACCTAAAATAAAACAAAAACTCATGTATCAACAGATTCATAAAGTATATATATAAATAACAGTTATATAATATAATTAAAATTTAGAATCTAATTCATCTTAGATAATGTCAGTATTTTCAAAAAAGGATGATGTTGAAATTATATTATCTCATGAAGATGCTGATAAATTAGTGGGTGAAAATTCTGATGATAATTTCGAAATTAATTTTATTATAGTAGATCTAGGATAATAAATAACCGAATAAAAAAAAAGATTAAAATATAAATCAACAGAAATTAAAAATACCTTTGAATATATTATGAATTACTGAGAAAAAATATTAATATTAATAATTAATTTGTCCTAAAACTACTTAGTATTTTTATTAAATAAATATTTACTATCTAAAATTGTTTTATTGTTTTTCAGATTTTAAATTCAAATACACTAATAAAAATCAATTTTTTATATTTAAAATTTTTATGATATATATAATATATAATTATAAAAATTAATCATAAATATTAGAAAAAAATAAAATTATTATGAATAATAATGATATTGATATTATGATATAGAAAAAAGATAACAAGAATCCATCAATACTATCATAGCGTATTAATGATTATATTAAAAATGTCAAAAAGATTATAATTTAGAATGTAAAAAATTATTTTTTTTGAAATAAATTCAACTTATTTAAATAATAGTAATAAGAGCCTGCATAGTAAAATATTTAATAGTTAAGTTAAGAGGAATAAAAACAATACTAAGATTGTGAAAATTAAAATAATAGTGCCTTGGAGTTAAGTGAATTAGTAAATAATTGTTATGATTTGGTGAATTAATTAATGGAAAGTAGTTAATTTCTTCCAGATTATGGTTTGTCTGAATAGTAAAAATTAGATCATAAATTTTTATTCTCAAATTTAGATGACCTGGATAATAATAGAAATATAGGGTATATTTTCTAAAAAAATATAAAAATTAAATATTAAAAGTACATTAGTAGGAATGGGATCAATTGGATTTTTGGGTTTCGTGTCATCAGGATTTAATGTGATTGGTGGGATAGGTGGAGCATTTGCTGGTGTATTATTAGGTCGTTATGCTGGAAAAAAAATTTCAAAATCTTTATACCAAAAAGCAGGTACTTTAAATGAGTTTGATATTTACCTGATTCGTATGAGATGCGTAACCAAATGGACCTAAATCTAAGCAGAAAAATATAAACTAAACATAAATGTATTAAGATTTGCATTAGAAAGATTGATATATGAAATGAAACCCCTACTACACTATAAATACTTTGATTAATCCATGAGAAAGAGTAGTGTGAACAGACTGAAGAAAATCAAAGATATTCTTATAAATAATACCTATATATTAAATGCACTAATTTTAGCATGTAAATTAGGATGCACATATTTACACATACTTGATCAGTAAATAATATATTCGAAATACGGAAGAGCAGATGTAACAACTTTATGCTCCAATTTAATTATAAATTATTTTATAGTTCTAATTTATACTAAATTATACTGCAAATAATATATTACAACCATTATTTACTTTATTCAAAGATTAAAATATTCAATGCAAAAAAACAAAAAACAATGATATAATCACAAAGATCTGTAAAAAAATTTAAAAGTATTAAAATTTTTTATATATTATTTTAAATAATTACAAAAGACTACTATTAAATCAAAGAGTTTAGAATCTATAGGCAGAAAATCCTGATACCTAAATGTCTCTTGAATATATCAAACTATTAAGTTAGAAAATGTAAATGAAGAAAAATTTTACAAATTTGGAAAATTTTATTCAAAATTAATCCTTTAAAGATATTGAATAATTAGGATTTATTATAAATGAAAAATAATAATTTTAAGGAAGAAGGGAACAACTTCTTAAAGAAAGTCCTAATAAAATTACGAAAAGGCGATCTTTGGAGTAAATATTCATTATATATATATATATTATTATTATCTTAAATTTAACAATATTATATTTATCAATGTACGTCAATATACTAATATAAATAAATATATATATATATATATAAATATTGGTAATTTTAATTAAAAAATCAAGTAATTTTCAAAATAAATCAATATTTAATAATTAGTTAGAAAATATTAATGAGGTTGGTTAGAATATTTAATAATCGTAAACTAATATATTTCTAAAAAAGGATTTAAATATATCACCACATATAATGCGTGACTTTGTTTAATCATCCCGTGAAGAATCAACAATGAAAAAATAATATACAAAATAATTAAGTCTAATTAAACCAAAGAAAATTTAAATATAAAATCTATTAGGGGATAATGATATCATAGAAAAATTTAGTAGCTTTAAATTATTGAGTAATAACAAATCTCCTTAGATAATTTAAAAAGATTAATCTTAGGTGGCAGTTTCAAAATTATCATAAGAGTTAGAATCAAAATTTTAATTATTTCTTGATATACTATCTGAACCAACTGAGGCATGGGAAGTTGTATTGAAAAAGGATAATATGGCAATATATAAAACGTTTTTTATTCAAAATTTTCAATGATTTCTTTATTATTTTATTATTTTTTTTTACATTTTTCAACAAAAAAAGATTCAAGCCAGGGAACAATGCAGTATTTGTTAAGGGCTATGGTGATATCCCTGATGTATCAAAAGAATATGTATTTAAAGCTATATATGATTATTCTGTTCGTATTCAATGGGATAAAATATTAGAAAATTTTCATATTGTAGAAAAAGAGGGATAGGATGTAGATATCGTATATTATTTTGTTTAGTCTCCGCCTGGAGTAGCCAATAGAGATTTTTTATAAAAGCGTATAGTAAGAATGGGATTCCCTTAAAAAAATTAAATATGCTTATTATATTTCAGCACAGAACATAAATCTGCACCTAATCCAAAAGGTTTTGTTAGAGGAGAAACCCTGGTTTCAGGTTATGTAATCGAAGATTTAGAAAATAATTAAGGAGCCAGATTAAATTTTGTATCCAACAATGATGTTAAAGGAGATATTCCCAAGGTTATTTATATAGATATACATATATCAATTTTTATAATAGCGATTAGTAAATTTTGTAGCAACACGAGCATCAGTTAAATGGATTGATAATCTACGTAAGGGTTGCTTAGAGTTGAAAATTAAGGAATAAAAATAAAAAAATTAGTAAAAGTAATAAGGTATATCTTAATAGTAAAATAAATGAACCATATATAATTTTTTTTATGTTATATGATTCGAAAAACTATATATATATATATATATTTAATTTAAAATATTACTATAATCTATAAATAAATTTCAAAAGCCAAATATATATATAATAGTTTTTGAATGATTGCTCTAGATAATGATATTAGTAAATGGCTAATTGGTCTTGGTATAGTAAAAACATAAAACATACTTAAATAAATTAATACTAAATAATAATTTGATCAATAAACTTCAAAGCTACTAATTAACGGTTATAAATTTGGTGAACTAGTACATAAATTGGTATTTGATAGATAAAATGAAGGGGAAAGCATTCAAGGATAATTGCCAACAATTGATAGTTTGAAAGATGGAGCAACTCCAGGTATTCGATTATATAATTGGAATTTAGTAAGTGATATGTTTTCTAGAATTGGTTTCTTTTTGGATTAGGATATAAAAGGGCTTTTGGTTTCAGGGGATGCAGAAATGGTAAATGAAGTT
>Ga0102912_1000120_pt1 | contig 11398 bp, 13 predicted proteins | sample Colrivmeta1560A3_FD_78499 | JGI IMG/M metagenome (GOLD analysis project Ga0102912, IMG submission 78499) | Estuarine microbial communities from the Columbia River estuary - metaG 1560A-3 | ecosystem: Environmental > Aquatic > Marine > Intertidal zone > Estuary | place: USA: Columbia River...
AAGTCCTTAAATTTTGTTTTTGCATTTGAAAAGTTTTAGGACATTTTAACAATGCAAGAACTTTGTGCGAGAGAAGTTGGATACAAAAGTGGTGTTTCCTGTAGAAAAACCCCTCAAATTCACAAAGATTTTTGCAAAGGCCATCTCAGAAGCAACTCTCGTCGAAACGGAAAAGTATGAGATAAAAGCTGTTATACAACATAAGAATTCTAACGCAACTGGCAACGGTGGCCACTTCATGACGCTATGCTATGAGCCTGAATCGAAGGACTGGTATAGGTTCGATGATAGTATAATAAAAGAAATAAAGGACGTAAACGAAGTCATTAAGGACAGCTATATACTTGTCTACCAGCGATAAGAAAAGTGATTAATTCAAATTTGATAAATCATTTCTACTAACACAGTGATGGGAAGTCATTTAGGAATTGGTCAAGACCCCCCGTCAAAAGGTAGACGTTCTCGATGCCACGGTCGACCAAGGCCGAGGCCGCCTGCACTCCTGCCTTTTCACTTTGCATATAAACAACTATTATCTTTCCTTCCTAGTTTTTCATTCTGTGCAGCTCTGGGATGGTTTTGTCTTGGTTCACCATCATCAAGGGTAAGTTTAAAGCTTCCTTTATGCGGCAAATCTAATAATCTTATTTTTCTCGGCAGTCAAGTAGCAATGTGTTGGACTCTTAACCGCGGCTGCTTTGCTCGTGAGTTGCCACAATAGGTCCTTCAGATTGACCTAATCCGAAAATTGACTCTTTTGATTCTTCTTTAATGTCGACTGGCGTCTGGCTGGTTTGCAGAAGACTAACAAGTTTGTTGGCTGAGATGCGGTAGAATTTTTCATTCTTTAATTTTGCTTTTTGATTGTCGCCTAAAAATTGTTGATGCCAGCGACTTACTTTTATACACGACTAATTTGGCTGTCTTTCCGGTTTTAATGGTAGTTGTAATCTGGTCGTATTTCTATGAAGGAGCCACTTTTTTTTAACCAAACCCTTTTTATCCAAACTTGTCCCCAATGCTTGTCGTTTTGTCCATTATATTAAAAGCTATAATTAAATTAATGGGTTCCTGGCTTACCAGAACAAGAGCGTGGTGCTACATCGCTTTCTACGACGAGTACGTAGGTCGCCATATAAATACATCGGCTGGTCTCTCAGTGTTCTTTTTTGTGCCGCTGTACCTGTACGGAATCAACGTGAACAGAATCTGCGAGCAGAACTCCAACCACCTGCTGTACCAATGGCAGTACTACGATAAGCGCAATCGTCTTACGCACAACTTAATTATGGAGAACTTCGAGATGCATAAAGAAGAGCTGGAGGATTTGATACTCGACCTCAATAAAAGAGGCCCCTAGGTTTTCGCTAATCTGCCAATCAACGAGAAAAGGAACCACATCAAAATTAGTGACTTCGCCTTGATTGATGAGATGTCAGGCCTCAACGACTATCTCGACAACTTCATGATGTCTTAGAATCTGCCTGAGACCACTAAAGACAGAATCAAAGCGCGTATGATACGCTACACTGGCAAGGTGCCCAAAGACATCGCGCTCAATGAGCTTAGACTTTCAATGTTTGGCGACAAGAGATGAACTCATTCATTCATTATTTAAATAAAGAGTAAAATAGGATGTCGAGTCATTCAGATGAGCAGCATCACTTGGTGGCAAGCGATTTGATTGTCTTCGCACAATACTTTTAATTAAGCTTCCTTTAACTGGCCAAGGACAGCTCAAGCGAACAGGTGCTGCAAGTTGCACTTGAATCAGTTGCGAAAGTTGTACAGTCACTTGCATAGAAAGACAACTCCGATGTCGTGTTTTATCTAAACAAACTTATAAGCGAAATCTCTGATAAGTAATAACCGGAAATGGAGGCTGGGATTTCAAACACCTTGAACTGCGACCGTCTGTCACTTTAAAATCTTGAAGATCCCGTGTAGTTTGACAAGTAAATCCTTAACACCCCCAAGGTTGGTACAAATTTACGTGAAGGAATACAGGCTTATCTTGCAGGATCTTTCTCCTCTGAGATTTTGAAGGACGATCAAAGCATGCTAAACCACGAAGCCATGCTGAAAAAAGCTGAATTGCTGAAATTAAAAGGCCAAACTCAGTTGAGACGTGTCAGTAAACTGATCCACCCGCAGGAGCAGCAGCTGGACAAACAAATACTCAGCTTTAGCTCAGAAGAAGAAGACAATCAAAATGAAAATGAGCTGATCGGCAAGAAAGACTTCCACCTGTATTTAAAGACTTTAATGAAGCAATTAGAAAGGAAGCAGAGTAAAGTTGACCGAGCCATCATCAAACTGGCATAGCACGCATAGCAGCAAAAGAACAACTTGCAGAAGTCGCTCGGGGACTTCAAATCAGAGGTACAAGAAAAGCTGGACAAGGTTGAAAGCATAGTTAAGTAAAATACTGAGGAGGTCGATTCAATTGTAAAAATTGGCAAACCTCTGGCTGGCATGATCGAGAGAGGGTTTAAAAAAATCCAAAAGTTGACAGGGCACAGTTGCCAAGAAAAAGTTTTTTAGCCAAGTTTTGAGGCAAGCACAAAGAAAGTATCTGCTCATGTATTGAAAACAATCTCAGTCATCGGCCAGTTCAAGTATGAGACGGTGTTAACATCGCCCGTTGCTAACCGTGAAGATGTTAAGGATTCAGAGCCTAATGAAAAAGGTGAGTGGTATGAAGGATAGGTAAGCGAAGAATCTAAGATGAGAGAGGGTCGAGGAAATGTTGTGTACGCTGATGGCTCTTACTACGAAGGGTATTGGAAGGAAGATTTGTGTTAAGGGCGCGGAAGGTTGATCCTAACGAATGGCGACTTCTACGAGGGAGAGTTCGATTTAGGGAAGTAATGCGGGTACGGCAGGTTCATGTCTACCGACAATTTCCTCTTTGAAGGTTACTGGAGGGAGGGACTCTACGAGGGGAAGGGAAAACTGGTCTATTCATCTGGTATCTATATTGAAGGAAGCTTTTTGGCGGGCAAACTCTGCGGTAAGGGCATGCAAATGTGGCCTGATGGCTAGAGATACATCGGGGAGTTCGTTGATGGGCTTAGGAGTGGCAGCGGTAAGTGCTTCTTCAACGATGGATCCTCCTATGAGGGATCATGGTAGAGCGACAAACGCCATGGCTAAGGTGTTTTGACAACGCAAGCTGGCATTAAGAAAGGTGATCAGTGGGAGAACGACCAACTAGTTGCCGCACAACCATTTGCGATGCAATCTGATCAAAGACCTCGTGCTTAAACTATGCCTTAGAAGAAGTGATTTAGTTATTATTTAATATCAAAGTTTTGCTTCATGAGCTTTCTTAGTCAACTCCGGCTTCAGGATTATCTTGCCTCCCGTTTGGTTCTGTTTGTAGAAGTTGATAGCCTCTTGAATTTCGTGGAAGCCATATCTTTTCTGTATCACGGTTGTCAAGTCGGTTTCATAAAGAGGCTGGGCGCGTTTCATGAAGTCAGCGAATGCTTCTGGGGATTTTTTGTACAAAAAATTCGTTAGCAAAAATGACTCAATAGTTTAGCCCTTACCCAAGAAAGCAATGGTGTTGATGCCGCCAGCGGGCTGCTCGGACAGCAAACCATAGAGGATTAGAGTGGAACCAAAGCCCATGAAATCCAGCATCTCCCCGGTTGTATTGCCAGCCACGCACTCGAGGCATGTCTTTGGCATAAACTCTATACAAATCTTACCCAGCTGCTTTTGATAGTCTTTCTCGCTCGTGTCAACGACATACTTGCATTTTAGTTCTTCTTTCAAAAACTTGGCTTGTTCCGATCTTCTGACTGTGCAGATAGGGGTGATTTAGTTTTAGACACATATTTTAATAAGCATACGTCCGATCTGGCTGGCAGCTGCAGTAATGATCACTGAGCTGGAGCCAAGTTCTTTGATCCGATCGACCATTCCAACAGCGGTTAAAGGGTTGACAAAGGAAGCAGCTGCCTACTCGAAAGTCATACCACTTGCGATTGGTATGCAACCTTTAACGTTAGTAACACAATAGTCAGCGAAGGTGCCGCCAATTTCGTATCTTCCACCAAGCTCAAATTATTTCATGAAAGCAACGCGCTTGCCTTTAAAATTGCTTTCTTTGAGATCTGAACCTACCTCGACGATGGTGCCAGATCCTTCCCAACCGGGGGTGAAGGGTAGCTTCAACTTAATACCGTAAAGACCCTTCATAAATAGGATATCACTAGGGTTTAGCACACAACTGTCAACTTTAATAAGGAGCTGCTTGGGGCCGGGCTTAGGTATGGGTACATGGCCAAAACCAAACTTCCCATTTTAGTTGGTGATCAGAACACTGTTCATTTATTATAATAGTTGCTAATGAAGTCACGCTAAGTGGAAATAACAATGCAAGATAAAGAATAATTAACTGACAAAATTGGCTGGAAAGTCTTGTTTTGGCATGTACTTGCGTTGTTGTCTTTAGTCTTTTTAGTGGTTGCACTGATAATTGCATAAAAAGATGGGCCTTTACAGGGTGCAGAACAAGTAGTACCGCAAACAGAACAGAATGATAGAGCCCTGATATCAAATATTGAACATGAAAAGATTCACGGTGAGACCATCGCTGAGATCTTTTTGACTCCGATTTCAGACCAAGATTTTAGTACTAGCAGGACCACCAATTACTTCGAATTCCCTAAAGAAGCTAATGCAACTAACCAATTAATAGGAATTTAGCATAGTTCTGAAGTGTGGCCAAGATTTAATTTTGTTTTTACTCGCGAAAAATCAAGTCAAGACACTTAAGCCTACTAAATTACCAATTTCCTTTTTTTAGATGGTGGGGCTACAATACAAAATGTAAAAACCTGTAGTAAGAGATTTGACCAGGGAATACTGCTATACGGTCTCAGAATTCAGACCGATTAGCAAACAGTTGATATCGGTGACTTGCAAAGTGACGATTGCTTAATTTCAGGTTTTAAATTAGAGCCTGACCAAAGGATAGTAGGAATTGTTGCAGGCACTCATTAGTCTTACCCCGCTTTGTTTTTTAACCTCTAATTCAAGATTGCAACATTTAACTCTTGAAAAATTAATATTAATGTTGCTGAGCATTCACACTATTAGGGACGTTGAAAAGTTCTTTTATGAAAAGAAAAGCTAGACGCTTGCTGCCATCGGCGGGGATCAGACAAGCAGTGTCGCTGACTTCTATGTCAAAGGATTCCTACAAATGGTGATAGATAAGATCATCAACGTGTGTCCGGAACTAAATCGAAGTTATAATCCGATGCAATCTTTTGAAAGGTAGTCCCCCATAAGCTAATCCAAAGAAATAAAAACCGTGAAATTGGTTCCAGCTGGTTTGCGGGGTTATGTCCCCCCTTCAACCACTGAAAGCGAGGAAATGTTTAGACCACCTAAATTGCACAACAAGAGAGCTGGAGGCACACCGCCGGATGTTACGGCCCTACTGTAGCAGTAACTGATAACTGTTGAAGACTAAACAAGAAACATCGGTGATGTCACCAAGGAGTTAGACAGCAGGACACGTGCGTTGGATTCAAAATAAGACGAGATATTGCGGCGCATTGCTGAAATGAACAACAAAACAGAGATGAGCAACTAAGACAGCAAATCTCTGGCCAAGTAGGAAGCACCAATAATAACGCAATTAGATTCGAAAAAAACTCTAACAGGAAATAGTTTCAGCAATAAAGATCAAAAAAATACAGTTGAGGTGACACTCAGGGCGGTGAATGATTATTAAAACCACGACCAGCAAATCGATTAATCATCTTACAATAGCGGCACGAATAGAGCCAAAACTGATCATCATATAAAACAGAAAGGTCTCGAAATAAACCACCCTTATTATAGCAGGGGTGAGCAGTAGTAATCTTCAAACTTAAAAGCGTCAGACCTTCGAGGGTCGTCACTAAGAAGTGCTGCTGGACGCGTGCTGTCAAGGTAGTCAGATCGCTCAGAAGCATTTGGCAACCAATCTAACTACTCCTTCAAAGATGAGAAAGTTAAGCCTTACCTTGGTCAGCAAAAGTCATCTTTGAAAAATCCTTTACTCAGCATTATCGACGAGAGTGCTAAGTACTAGCAGGTATATGAATTCAAGAACTTGTAAAAAAATCTTGATCAAAGGATAAGTACCTAAGAAGATGAAACACTTACTTTTGATTTAGATGCTAACAGCTTAGAATCCGAGCAAGGCAGGTAGAACACAACAGGCAAAATGCAACACTCATTGCTAAAGCAGTCGACGCCGGAGTTGTACGCTTAGTTTTTGGGCCATGCTGCCCGCCACATCAGCAGTATTGGAGATGATTATTTCATAGCAGTCAACAGCGAGCATCAAGTTGATGTTTACAAGCGTGGAGAGGCTAGAAAAATAAAAACACTAGATATCAACTTCATGAGGTACAGCTTGGTGCTAGGCGGCTTACTTTTTATCGGCACTGAGGAGAAGATGATTTACATGGTAGAAACACGAACGTTTGAGATCGTTGACCGCATTGAGACTTAACATTACGTTTTCTCTATTGCCGCACTGGACCAGAACACAATAGTCTGTGGGTAGTACTAGGGCTTCGTCGATGTTATAAAAGTTATAAAACGGAAACAGCTTGAGAAAGTTTCCTAAGACAAATTGTTCACTGGTAATGTTTATAAAATCTAGAATACAGAAAAGAAAAACGAATTTGCTTTCGGATGTGGCAATGGATTGTTCTTTGCCACTTTTGACGGTAAGTGGTAGCTTACAGACGAGAGCATCATGGCGGGCAAGTACATAACCTAGATCTGCAGTCTGGGCCACTAATAGTTTCTGGTGAGCATCTGGAACCAAGCAGGCGTTTACTTAGTAGACAGGAGATAGAATGACGATGGAGTCTCCCCGAAACCTTAAAAAATTGAAGACCCTAGTTAGAACAGCCACACAACTGACTTAAAACCTCTGTTTCCGGATAGAATTGACTTTTTGCCTTACATAATTTCGCGCAACAAAAACTCCATCTGTTTGATAGACTTTAAAAACAAACACTGCTAGCCTTTAATCGAAATTAGGAATTGTGACCTTTTCTGCGAAAAACTAAACATCACGACTGAACCTGTATCCGGGCTGATTCGACTGATGTACGTGTCATGGCAGAACGACAAAACATTTGTGAAGGAGATCACGCTGCCTGAAACATTCATCGATACTTTGAAATCTGCGGCTGACTTGTGAATTTAACCTTAAATTTAAATTATAAAAGAAGTAGATGGCAAACAACAGAGCCAATAAGTTTAAATAACTAATATCCGAGACACAGTCTAGCTTAGACCAAAGAATTGACCACAAGAGACCGACAAAGTCCTACATAATTGTTTTAGCCAACGCCAAAAATCTCTTGAAGTCAGATTTCATGTCTCCAGATCAACGCAGTGGAGCCACTTTTGCCGTAAAATACTCCTGCACCCTTTATGACAGTGAAAAAGTTACCTTCTTTGGCCGTACTTGCTAATCGAATGCTTAATTCTCCGATCTGAAGAGCAACGAAACCAACATCGCGTTTCTCGAGTCTGTGGAAGAAGAGTTCATTTATTTCCACTCAAGCAACATCGATAATATTTTACTAACAGTTGAGGTGATAGTGAAGAATAAAAACGAGTCAAAGTCTTTTGGCGGGGGGTTCGCTACTTTTAATTTGAATGAACAAGTTGGCAAGGTGCCAAAGGCTGTTGAGATTCAAAAAGGAACTCCGAGACAGATCTTTGCAAGTAAAAGTCAAGACACAAAGGGCAAAGCCGAGCTTGTTTTAGAGATTTTTGAGGTCCCAGAGTACAATTGTTTGGAAGAGCTAATTTCCCAGAACATCTTGGTGTCCTTGCACGAGTCGATACCCGGCCTTTCCGGAGAAAAGATCGCAAAGCCTTAAAGACAGGGCACTAAATTCTTGAAAGAGAAGCTAAAGACAGTCCCATTTAAGGAAATATACTTGCACAACCTTCAAATGGGTGTGTAAAAAAACTTTGAAACCGAATTTGAAAAATTCTTGTTTGAAACCTGCAAACAGGAAAGCGGGCTTGCACAAGACGATAAAAGAATAAAAGAATGCATTAGCCAAATCGTTGCGCGTCGGCTCTACGTGAGTGTGAGCAACGGGTGGAAGGGTATCCTGGGCAAAGAGGTGGAAATCAAACTGAAACCCCCAAACCAAGACGCAATCTGCAAAAGTGACCAGACATACAAGCTGGACAATTTTATCCCGCATGAACTGTGCGCGCTTGTGTTCAGAATTCAGTATGAAGCAACGGTCTCGTACCTTGGCTAGGAGCATCAAAAAGTTTTCACTGTTGGATGGGAAGTACACCTCCCGGAGATTAAGGGTTTCGGAGTCAATAACTAGGATTTGTATTTCCTGGCTAAAATGGGGCCTGGAAAGACGTTATTAAAGGAGGTACTTTGGTCCCAAAATAAAACCGAATCAGACAATTTCTAGATTGTTATTTAAGGAGACATAAGCCCTGAAAATAAAGAAATCGCAGCAAAAGCACTTGCGCCTATTGTTGATATAGTTAAAATCAGAAACCCTGATGAAGAGAGAAACGCAAAAAGTCAATTTGAAAATCAAGCGCATTTAGGTTCCTAAGGAGGCAATTACAACAACAAGCAAAGACCTGTGCTTTAAAACAACATCGAATTTGGTTACCAGCCAACATCATACGACCCTCGCTATCCTTAATAGCAGCCCTATTAACTTCACGAACCACATACGTACGACCCTGCAGTCCTTTCCAGCCTGGATAAATTCAACGAAGAGATGAAGCAAAGATTTGATGACATACAAGCCCACAACAGCAATGTCAACGATAAAGTTCAGGATCTGTACTAGATAATTTAATAGTAACAAGCCGACCTTTAAAAGAAGCAGACCATTGACTCTAAAGTTGGAGTGAGAGACTACGAATTTCAGTCGCGTATGCAGATCGAGATGATTGGAAATGTGTTCTACAACATGCTGACGATGCTTGGCGATAAGGATAATGACCCCAGGTTTACAGAGCTGGGCGCCAACGTTAAGTAGTTGTTGTAGACGAGGCAGTTTGACTCATCGGTGGGGCCTAAAGTGCCTCATATGAAAAATGGAGTCATGAATTTGCTAAAAGTTGTAGATGTTCCTTAGGAGGAGATTTAAAATCTGCAAAAAGTTGGGCTGGACGACTTGCTGCGGCCTAACAAGCATAAAAAAGAGGAAGTGATCGATTTAGAAATTGAAAGAACTGACACACTTATAGCGAGCGTAATAACTTTCAAATTTTTGGTTTTCAAAACCTCAAAAACTGCGCACAAGTCACACCTACCAAGAAAAATATTTTTCCAATTCAGATTCTTCAACTTCCCTGAGATTCAAACAGACCCCATCAGCCTGAGCAGCTCATTTGGAAACGACGAAGTTCTTCCTGGCCAGAGTTACAACCTCGTTAAAGAGAACTATGCTGACACACCCTAAGGCAGGATCAAGCTCGAGCACACCACCAAGGACTCAGAATTAGTCACAGTTTAATTTGAGGTTGACTCTTCGATCTCTGACATCAAGAGCTTGCACGTACTTCTTGCTACCTATATGAAGAACTGCTATCTGAATGTGGATATTTACGATGCTGAGTCGAGGTTTATATACGCCACTTGTAAGCTGCCGATGTTCGATCTGCTCAGGCAGGGAAAAGAGTCAGTTTGGAAGGCTAAAGAAGCTGAATGCTGTGCCACGGACTCCGCGGACTTCAGAGGAAGCATCTAACTAATAATGATGAACCAGGGTAAAACCGGGAAAATTCTAAAAGAGGAAAAAGATGAGCTAGAAAGAAGGAGGTTTAACAACTACAAACAGCCAAACTAGAAAATTGTTAAGTCAAAACCTATGGACTTTAGCAAAGTTGAACCCGAGGGCGTGATAGGCCAAGACATGTACGGTGAAAACATGCCGATGGATTACGTTTAGGGGGGAACTATGGTAAGCCGTGACTGGAACAAACCTTTGATCGACACCATGAACGGTTTGGAAATTAGAGCGGCAGTTACTGAAGCTGACTTGAGAAAAAGGTTGAGACTTGATCGCGCTAGGAAATTGACCTAAAACACGCAGCATATCCATATCATGGAAGACTCAAACTAAGCAGATTGGCAGAAATAGATTTATCTCAGAGAAATAAAAGATATCAGAGAAGTCAAGAAGATGGACCTTGTTGGACAACTTTACAACAGCGACTTTAATAAGAACGGCGCACAGCTCTCAGTCATTCCTGGAAAGACAGAGTATTTTAAGGTCGAACTCTTTAATACGGAAAATAGGCAGTAAGTCTACACGCATTCCATCTTCGATCCGGACAGCGCAGTGCTAGATTCTAAAGAGTTTTAAATGGTGACTGACTAGGGAGAGTACTTATACCTGATGCATAAAGGTGACCTCGAACAAATGCCTGGAAAAAATAGTATCGCAAAAGACGGTAGGATCTTCCTGCAGCCGTAAGAGAAAATTATAATGGTTTTTAAATTTTTGACTTACAGAGAGGTCACCCTCAACAAAGACGACAAGCCATGCAAATCAATGATCCATGCTAGAAGGATTACTATCAAAATAAAAAAAAACGAAGCAGAGCACTAAACAATCTCACTACTCGTGAAGCCAAGTTTCACCCCAATTGACCATGTCTTCAGGTACTACTAACCCGAACACTCAGATTACTCCGTGGCCATCCCACCTTTCCAGAACCTTAACTAGCCAGGACTGACAATCGCGATGTCAAATCCTGAGACAAGCTATTATTGGGTGAACGGCTCATCTTCAATCACTGTCCAGGGCAGCTGTGCAGAAGCCATGACTACTTAAGTTACAACTATGTTCCTCTATGCCGACGAGTATAGACGCATGCGCATCTGTGCAGCACGTGTTGAAATCATGTCTAGACCGGTTATCTACACCAAGGTGCGAGTCGGCAAGCAAAGCCAGCATACACTAAGCTTGCCAGCTGACAAAGCTAGAACAATCAGGATTTTTAGCACAAAACCAGACGAGGTTTTCATCACAGACATCTCAAAACTGGACCCCAACCTCCCCAACAATGAAGAACTCTAGATCCAGAACCACGTTGAAAGGACAAGGAATTCTAAGATCAACTTGAACGCCTAGTCTATCAATCACATCTAGATTTGGTTTCGATTCAAGCGGGAGGAGTCCGCCCTGTCCCCAACTGTAGTCAACGCAGTTGACTTAAAGACTTCTGAGGTTGTGTACTCATGGCTGCTTGTTGTGGATACCATTAGAACTAAAGAAGACCCCAATACGAATGGTCGCATGCGAAAGTGATTAAAACTTAACTAAATCTCACATTTAATAGTCGGGGTTTTGGGGTTTTGGGG
>Ga0102912_1000121_pt1 | contig 11339 bp, 4 predicted proteins | sample Colrivmeta1560A3_FD_78499 | JGI IMG/M metagenome (GOLD analysis project Ga0102912, IMG submission 78499) | Estuarine microbial communities from the Columbia River estuary - metaG 1560A-3 | ecosystem: Environmental > Aquatic > Marine > Intertidal zone > Estuary | place: USA: Columbia River Estuary...
AAACTAAATCATTTATTTATTAAATGGACACGTTAACCTATTAAATTTAATCATTGATTTTTTATTCATTTAATTTAGCAAGAGCATTTGATTTTTATATTCTAATCGCTGATTATTCTATAGTTTTGTAGAGCTCTACAGCTTCATCATATGTGCCCAGGCTCTCATTTGCTACTTATGCTGCATGTATCCTCTATTTTGAAATTTATTCAGATATTTGATTGATTTCTAATTCAAATGGTGTATTCGTATAGTTCTAAACTAATTAATTAGCTGATTTTTCTAATTGAATCAATTAATTATATTAATCTTATGCAAATATTGCTTTTTCGTAAAATTGATTTAAGGAATCATCATTTGTTGGATAGTAAGCCTTACGTAGTCGAGGATCTGGTTATGAGTGATAGACTAGGTTTTTCATATTTTTTTATGTTTTATCATTTAAATCATCATCTATTTGAGTAAATAGGTTAAATATAACCTTCTGATCCTCATATACTATGGAATTAATAAAATCCTTTGTCTAGAGATCTTTTCTAAATATATCTAATTAATTTCTTGCATTTTTCACTTATTATGAGGCTTATAAAATTTATTCATTATTTTCAATTTATAATTTTTAAGCATTTTCTAAAGTTAACTATGCTCCCATATTTTAATTAGAAACCATACCTTATAGTTAATCTATTAATTCATCTATATATCTTTCTTTTTGTTTAAGATAAATCAAATGCTCATCTGCTAGTGTCATTGATTTATATACCTCCACAGCTTCATCATATGTAATTAATGCCTTATCTTATTAATTAATTGCATCAATAATTTTTTCATTTGTCTATTAAACCAAATCATAAATAATATAATCCTGGTCTGAAGCTTCTTAAGGAAGTCCAGCAACCATTTCATTTATAGAATTTATTTTACTGGTTAGTTAATTTAATTGATCGTTTGCTTCTATTATCTAGGAATACAATGCGTTTAAAGTAATATCCTCTGTCTAATAAAAATGCCTTCTAGATTATTATTCAGCGATAATTTCTTGATTTATTTCATACTAGTCTATTTAAATTCTTTGCTAATTGTATTACTAATTAACTATTGTATAATTGAATAATTTGAATCACAAAAAATATTGTACTAAATTTAAATTGATAAATTTTAAATACTTTAAATATCATTATCTGCTTATACTTCATATAATGGATTAGAATTAATTTTTTTATTCTATTCTTTATCAGTTTCTATGTTTAATATTTATAAATATTTAAAAAATATACGTTAAAAAATAAAACTATCATTTGATGCAACAAACTCAATTAACAATGAGAGTGTAAAAACTAGCGATATTTTGAAAATCATTTTCTACAAAACAATCATATTTGAAATAATTTTATCTACTATTATTATTACATTTGAAAAACGGTTCAATATTGAAATTGTTTTTTATATAAATATTAGAATAATTAACAAATATATTAATCATTATTATTATTATTATTTTTGTGATAAAATGATAATTATTTTAATTTTATTTGTAATATAATTGAATCATTATTTAGCATATCCATTTTATAACAATGCTTTTACTGTGTGATAGACGGATTGCAACGATTAAGCTTATTCTAGTTCTTAATGCAATTAAATTAATTATGGTGTAATTTAATCTTAAATATATATATATATGTATATTTAGATATTTATTGTATAAATTTATTACTGTCGTTGTAATCTAGGCAGAAACATGTTCTAGCTGTTTAATCTGCTATTAAATTTCCGTTGGCGATGTCTGATAAATAATCTCCTATCGCAGTCAAAACATTACCTGCATTGCTGGGTGTTATTTTAATATATTCAGTACATCTATGTTTATAATTAATTATTATTAAATATTATTATTTAATATAAATGATAGTTTACTCGATGTTATTATGAGGAAAGACTACAATGTTTCTCTATGGTTCTTCTGGTTATTCTGGTTGTTCAACATTATTGACTACGTAGCTTGTATCGGTTCCATTTTAATTGTTTGCTTCAATGGTTACTTAGTTACAATTACTTACGATGGTTTTAATTTATCTAATTTTTCCTGTTAAATGTACCACACTCACTTATTATTAGGTATAGTTTTTTACTTTTTTAAGATGTGTATAAAGGTGTTTTGCGACTCCCTATAACTTTTCACAGCAATCAGCTCTTTATGCTTTATCTTTTGAAAAATATAATATTTATTTATAAAATATAATTAAATAAAAAAAATTTATATTACTTTCAGATTAAAGTTATACAAGTAAAGTTTACATATTTTAAACTTCAGATAGACCTAACTAATTTTTTGTTTGTGGTAGTTATAACATCTCAAGTTATTTTTATATTGATTCTTAATTAACTTATAATAATATTGCAGGCTATGATTCTGCATCATTGTTCTAAATATTGGTAATAGTAGCTTAAATCTATTCTAAAACATTCATATCATTATCAATATAGTCTTCATGTTCCATTACATTTTTCCACCACTCTAAATTATTTGTAAGTTATACAAAAACAGATTTAGGAGTTTAACAACTTAATTTATTTGTATCAATATCATTAATTTAAGCTAAAGCTAAGAATTTTTACTCTTTAATTTTTAATATATTTTATTTTATATTTTATTTCATTATATAAATATATTTAGTTTACCAAATGATAAGGTCAATCCACAAACTGATAAGATAATGAATAATTGTAATTTCATTTTTTTTTATTTATTTTATCAAATATATTATATATTAATTTAATATTAGAGTAATTTTTTTCTTTTTTATTCTTTCAATTAAAAAACGGTAAAATTTAAATTGATTAATATATAAATTCTTTACTAAATGAATGTAAAATTTAATAATTTTTATATTACATTTGAAAAAACGCTAAATATCTGAAAAAGTTTTTTAATATAAATATTAGAATTTTTTACAATATTTATTGTTTTATTATTATTATTATTTATTTTACCATAGAATGATGATTACTTTTTTTTTTAATAATAATATAATTATCTCATTATAGTGCATATTCATTTTAAAATAATGCTTTTTGTGTTTGTAAAGATTATGATTATTCTAGTTTTTAATGCAATTATATTAATTATGGAGCAATTTAATCTTAAATATTATAATCCAAGCAAAAACAAACTCTATTAGTAAGGCGAGGACTATTCAATTGAACCTATAAAGTCATAAATTCACCTAGAGCTGTTAAGATATCAGCAGCATTGTATTAGGTTACTTAGATATAGGTTTCACAGGCCCTTAAAGCCATTTTTATTGATATACCATCAGAAACATCTATATCATCCGTACCATCAATATATGCTTACATAGAGGGACAAGATTTGTATGATTTATTCAATTAAGTATTGTAATCTTTTTAACTTGCAATATATAATTCATAAGCCTATTCAGAATGATCAAGATTTTGCTTTAGTATTTTTTTAGCTTGATTTTGAGCAAATAGTGCAGTAACAATAGCTTAATTTGCTAAGTCAACAGAGTTTCTATTATATATTTCATATTCATCGTAATTATTATTATAATTTTATCCTAATTCTTAATCTTGATTAATTGCTTCATCAGCCTAAATTAAGGCCTATTCGAATGCTTAATCTGCAGTTTAAATATTTTTTTTTGCTAATAAAACTGCTTATTGAGCTTGATTCCAGGCATCGTAGGTTTCACCTAAAGTTTAAGCTGATTTCGACAATGCTTATTCATCTTCGAAGGCCTTTTTTTAACATATTTAAGCTTTATTTTCTATTTTTAATGTATTATTGTATTTTGTCTCAGCTTATTATTACTATTGATTAGCTGTATAAGCTTATTATATTAATTATAATAGAGCAACAGTCTCATCAGCATATTCAGTGAGAGTTATTGCTTATTGATTAAAGGTTTCAATAACAGAAGTTGGTAGGTAATTTCCTAATGAAATTTGGTATTCAATATTTTATAAAGCATCGTCTGCAGCTTAAGCCTAATCGATCAAAAATATAGCTAGTTCATCGGCTGCTATTAAAACTTTAAAATTAACCATCGATTCTTCAGCTGCATTTTATAAATTTTCAATTAACTCTACGAATACTTATTCTCCATCAAATATTTAAACAGATTCCTAATTATCAATAACTACACCCTCCTAAAATAATTATAGAAGATTATTTAAGAATTCATTGGCTTCTATTATAGCTTAATCTCTTATAATTGTAGCCTAATTTAGGGTATTTAAAGACTAATCAACTAATTCTTATGCCTCCTCAAATACACTCAAAGCATCATAAGCAATTGAAACAACATTTAAGTTAACATTTGCCCCATCATAAATTAGAGATGCTTAATCTTATGCAATTACTGCTTCATCAGCATTCATTATATTGGTGAGAACATCAATAGTTTTATCAGCAGCATCACTATATAATTCTATTAGTTATTCATCACTTGTGCCCTCAGTTAATTAATTTAAAAAATTTATAATTTCATTTGCTGCGGAAATAGTAGAACCACTAAATACGGAATCATTGGATTCATTTAAAAGATTATCCAATAAATACAAAAAATGTTCATTTTAAACATCACGTAATGATTCTAAAAATATCTAATTACTTGTAAATTATGCATATTTAGCAATAGCCTCACTTGCAATATATATAGCTTCTTCAGAATAAGCTTCAGTTTCTTCTACTAATACAAGAGAATTATGAGCTTAAATTGTAGCGTGCTGAACTGCATCACTTACATATTCCTCATATTATAACTGTGATAACTCTTCTTAGATAATTTTACTCTCCTAAAAATTTTATCCCTCTTCGTTAATTTTTTATAAGACCTCTTCTTTTTCTATCTCTATAACTTTTTCTATATCTACATCGATTTCTTCGTATCCAATAATATTAAAAGCTTAAGTCTGCTCTTCAGATTTATTATCTTGAATCTTTTAGTCGATATTGCCTTCTTCATTTGATGAAAAATCAATGTTTGCGACAACCTGCGATTCATTTTACTGTGTATATTCTTCAAATGAAATACCTTCTTCTTCTTTTTACTACTATTATTATTCTGATTGTTGAGGAATCTAAACTATTTTTTATTATTCTTCTTCAGTTTATTATTCTTCATATTAATTTAATAAGGATTAGACTTAGAGTATTAATTATTATTCTTCTGGTTATGGATGTGCTGTTTCATATTACTCATTAGTAGCAATTGCTATGGCGTTCGATTCTTCAGCAAAGGTGGCGGCTTATTCAGCAGCCTCGGTAGCTTATTCTGCAAGAGCAGCAGATTCTTCTGCTGCTATAACAGCAGAATTAGAAGCATCTTAGGCATCAGCAGCAGCTTCTACAGCTTAATCAGCTTATTCTTAAAGATTCTGAAGTTAGTAATTTGCCTCAATAAGTGATTCTAATGCTTATTAATCCCCCGAATCAGCTTGAGCTTATAAATTATCAGCTGCTTATTCAGCTTCCTAGACCTATTCAACCAATTGATCGGCAATTTCTTAAGCACATTCATAGAAACCTAATAATGTTTCAGCTGTTTCTTTAGCGGTATGTGCCTATTTAACCAAATTTCGTGCAACTTCACTTGCGGTTTCTGCAACCTAAGCATCATGAGCAGCGGTCTTTTAGATATTATTGTATGAAGCAAAAGCAACGCCTTCATCTAATCTCTCTTATGCATTATGGGCGGCGTCTGCGGTTTCTTCAGCAGCATTCCATGCATTATTATATTACTCAGCAGCTTCTTTTGCAGCAGCAGCGGCTTATTCCGCAACAACTCTAGCGTTTTCAGCAGCTTCAAAAGCATCTTCGGCAGCAGTTTTGGCAGTAGTAGCTTATTCTTATAATGTAACATACGATGTATTTGCACCATTAAGGGCAGCCTAAGCAAATTAATCTCCTGCTTCAGCCTATTCTTAGAGGCTTTATAGATCATTATTGGCATTATTAGCTTAAAATGATAATTCATTAGCAACATCTTCTGAACATTAGGCGAAGTTTTAAAGAGTTTAATAAGTTTGATACGTTGATTCTTCTTATTAATTAGCGTTTTCGAGGTTTGCTTTAGTGGTAGCTTATTATTATAAGGCTTCTTCAAATGCAACTTATGTTTCTTCGACCTCGGCTTCTAATTCTTGAATTACAGAATTAATTGTTTCTTCTTCCGATTATTTGGCTTCTAACGGAGTGCTAACTTCAATAAGATCATCTTTATAAAGAACATCCTCTTCGAAAATTTATCCTTCTTCCGCATTTCGATCATATTCTTCATAAGACTTTTAACTAGTCCGATCATTCAATCCAGCTTAGATAGCTGCCTCTTATGCAACTATTGCAGCTTTATCTGCAGCCACTTGAGATTGATTTGCATTTTATAGAGCTTCGTTAGCCAATTCAGCAGCTAAAATTGAAGATTATTTTGCTTATTCAGCATCTTATATAGCTTTTTATGCTTCCTATTCAGCCTCGGCTGCTGATAAGAAAAGTGCTTATGCCTATTCCTCAGCGGATATTAATGTAGAAGCAGCTGCTTCATGTCCTGCTATGGCTTATTCCTATAAGTTAGCAACATATTCCTCATATTCATCTGATTGATATGAAAGTTGATCAGCAATTTACTATGAAGACAAGGCAAAATTTTCGAGTGCTTGTGCTGTTTGATCAGCAGCTAGAGCCTATTGTTTTAATTTTTCAGCGAATTCTATTCCCTCTTCAGCAATTTATTCAGTTTCTTCTGCAATGATAGCAGCTTCATTAGCTGCATCAATTAATGCCTCTTAAGCCATGATTTTGTTATGTTCTTCGATAGCTTCGTCAGCAATCGCAACAGCTTGATCAGCCATAATTGCCGCTTAGTCAGCATCAACAGCAGCCTCTTCCGCAGCAATTATTGCTTATTCTTTTGCATGAGAAAGAGAAATCGCAATATCATGAGCATTGGCTGCATTAATTGATGCTTCATCAGCGATTTTCAAGGCTTCATCAGCTTATAAATTTAATTAAGAAACCTTTTAATTGGCAAATGAAATATTTTCTATAGCATCTTCATTACCAGAGATCACATCTTATATAAGTATTCGAAGAGCTTCATCAGCTTACTCATATTTAGCCTCTAAACTAGCAGCATTGATATTTGCCGTTTCTGATATATTTTATAAAAAATCTGCATCCTCCTCTGCTCTAGAGGCTTATTCACTTAATTTTATAGCAAGATTTGCAAGCGAAGTGGCTTCTTCAGCTAGTTATATGGCAAAATAGATTGCTTCATCAGCATGTGATAATATTAAATAATAGTTAGCTTCCTCAGCTATAGCTTGAGCTTGACTGAGGGCAAGATCGGTTTCTTATAAAGCAATTTATACCTCTTCAGCAGTTTTTAATGCTTACTATGCAACTTCATCTGCAACTAAGTAGTTTTAAAGAGCAGCATCTGCCTATTATTCAATTTTAATAGCTGCTTCATCTACACTAGATAGCGCTATGACAGCAGCTTCATCACCGTTTACAGCTTCATTTATCAACATCGTCACTTTTTCTTCAACGGATTAAGCTTAGACTGTAAGTTAAAGTGCCATTTCTTCTGCACATTAAGCCTAAGATAAATAAGTATCAGCTGTTTATTATGCTTATTCTGATTAAAACTTTAGTTAGTCCTCAACTGATTCTAGAAAAGCGACTTCATCATTTGCTTGTTTAGAAGTTTCCAATATCTCTTAGTGCAAATCCAAATTCCAATTAGGATCAACTGAAGTTCCATTTAACCCAATAATTTTAAACTCGTGCCCTTAATATTCTTATTCTTCAGAAAATGTATCGGTATCTGCTTAGTCTAATTGTATACCATGGCAATCAAAACTTACAGCTTAAACTTATTTGATAGTGCTTTAAAGATCATTGATGCTTATATTTGATTGTAAACATTGATCATTAAGATTAGATAATTAGTTTACTAGTTCAAATACTAATTTAAGAATTTACTGGCAGCATTCTTAATTCTAATCTTAATCTAAAAGTGAATTTAATTTATAATGAATTATATTTACTAAAAGAATCAAGATTATTTAGTTGAGCTAAAATCTAATTAACTTAATCATCACCAATTTTAATGCTTGATTTCGGTAACTTCATAAGATTTATCGTATTTTAAACTTATGTTTTTAATTCATTCATTTAAAGAAGAACAGTTTTATCTGTTTAAATTTATTTTTTGGCATCAAACACAAAGACCTCGATTTATTTGAGATGATTTATATCATTTTAAATGAGTGGTTGAATTTGAAGAATTTTTGTCCATTATTTTAAATTTTGATCGATTTATATAAATTCTTATAAAGGATTAGCGCATGAAAGTTTTTTTATATCTATATTTGCAATTTATGCAAGACTAGAAGAAACAAGTTCAGTTTTTGATTTGCTCTAAAATGCTAAATAAATTAATTAAATTAATTATTATTCATACCAAATGTACTGGTTAAATTAGATACTAAGAGTACTAATAAAAATGAATCTACAAATTTCATTTTATTAAAAAAAATTATTATTTATACCATTTATTTTAAAATTTTTCAGCTTAAAGAAAAACGGAATTGAAATGTACAGAAAAAAATAAAGTTTAATCTTTTAATAACGGATATCATTATAAAATAGAACAATATTAAAAATAGTTAATTAAATAACTCTTATGAATTAAAATATGATTCTACATAGAATTGTTTAAGAAATTAAAATATTTCTTAATTAGAAGTATTTTAATTAAATATAAGTTTTTGAAATATTCTATTAATTATATTTTCTTCACTATCGAAACTATCTTTTGAAATAAAAAGAATATAATTTGATTTTTGAGGTTCTGTGTTTGATGATTTATTTAGTTTTTTAAAATAATTTTTTCAAAAAATATATCTATATATTTATTTTGAATATATTTATATTCATTAATCATATAAACTTTATCATATTCTATTTTTTCCTTTGTAAATTAATTCTTCAACAGTCATTATTTAGTCTAATTGAATTAAATTAGTTTATGAATCTAAAAAAATTAATAATATATTATTAAATTATAATACCTTAGTTTGATTTTAAACAGAAGCATACATCAACAAGTTCTTCACTGCCTTAATCCTCTGAATCTAAAAAGTTTCCTAAAGCAATCATAACATCAGCTGCATTGGCCGAGGTAATTTAGACGAAATGCTTACATCCAGTGTAGACTCCAGTAATTTAATCGGAATCCTCTGTTTAAACTGATCCATCATTATAATTAGTCAAGTCAGCAGCTTAATTGGCTTCTTCTAATAATTATAATACAGTTTAAGCTTGTTCAACTGCATCGGAAGTTACTTAGAGTTATTATTCAGCAGTTTATATATCTTCAGCTGTAACACAAGCTTCTTCTTCGTTTAAACTATTAAGATTATCAACAGCTCCCTGAGCATTTTCTTAAGATTAAACAAGTAATTAGGTAATTTATTATGCCTCGTTTAAAGTAGCATCAGAAACAAGAGATTCTGTAACAGCAGCTTCAAAGTTTTCAACTAATGTATTAAATTTATCATCACCAAGAACTTCCCCTTATTCATTCAAGAATTCAACGAAATCTTAAACTGCTTCTTCAGCCACATTCTCTGTTTATGGTTAAAGTTAAAAGTATTCATAAACATATGTTTCACTAGCGGCATCAGCAGTTTATTGAGCTACAAGTAAGTTTGCATAAAGTAATTATGCCTCTTCAGCTAGATATGCATAAGTATTAGCATATTCTTCATTTTATTCAGCAGCTGAAGCATAAGATTCCAATGCGGTGATGAATTCTTATACAGCAATAAGAGTACCAACTTCTGTTAGTGTTTAATCATAAGCAGATTATATATTCTCAACTAACTCAAGAATTTAAGCATCAACATTCAAATCCTCTGATTATTATGACCAAACGAAGAAGAAATGATTGTAAGTTTCTTCAGCAAATGCATAAGCTTCTTCAGCAGCATTAACAAGAGCTTCTTTAGCATCTTCAGCAGCTTCATTTGCAGCTTCAACATATTCATTGGTTACAACCAATAATTCATAAAGTTAGTTAACTTAATCCTATACTGCTGCATATTGAGAAGCTTATTCTTCACTAGATGCTTCCTCGGCTAAAGTTTAGAAGAAAAGAACTATTCCATTAACTGCATCAACTGTTGCATCACTGTATATTTATGCATCTTCAACAGCTGAAGCTAAATTCAATACCAAAGTTTAATATGTCAAACCACCTTCGAATGAGAAATCAAAGTTTTACTCAGATAACCAATTAGTGACAGTATTTAATTATTCTTCAGCATTATTAACATATTCATTGGCGATAGTGAAGGCTTCAATAGCTTAATTCTTGGCTTCGTTTGCTTCTACGATTACACTGTTTAATGCTTCGTTGGAGCTATAAACAACTCCTTCTTCCTATTATTATTACTCCTCTTACTATTATTCCTATTCAATCTATTATTCAACTTATTATTCAACCTATTATTCAACCTATTATTCAACCTATTAATCAACATCTTAATCCTATTATGCATTATATTCTTATAGATTGAAATCTGCATCCAAAACTGTTTATTACACTTGACATTATTATGGAACTTCTTCGAAATTTTCTTAAACAAATTCAGGGGCAAGTCCTTCATTCTAAATTGTTACAATATCGCCCGCGGCAACCAATAAATAGTAAAGATCTGTAGCTTAATCTAAAAGTTCAACAATAAAGTGGTGTACTTCACCTTAATTTTCAACAGCGGCTGTTGTTAGGAATGTAACAATCTCATGTGCAGCAGAAATACTTTCTTCACTAGCAAATCCTTATTCCAAGGCATTTTATAAAGCTGTGATTGAGTTGAAGAAGTCTTCAGTGAAAATTTAATCATCAAAGTTATCATCATCATTGAATAAATCTAAGAATTCAGTGGCAGCTTATTCAGTGACGGCTTAAGTTTATTCAATAGCGGCTTCTAAAATTTCATCACCTTAAGCTAAAGCTTAATCAGCAACAGCAAGTGCAAGTAAAGCAGCTTAAATCTATTCACCAACTACAGCAGCTTCATCAGCGACCTTATTGAAAACTTAGACTAAATCATCATCATCAGTTTCTTCAGCCAAATTGTTTAAGAATTAGACAATCTAATCAACGGCATCAAGTGTTGTAAAGGTTTAAACGCTATCTTCTGCTGATGTGCTCAATGTTACTATTAAATCGTTAAATGTTTAAGCTTATTCTTCAGTGAATGCTTCAGTTAAATCATCGTTTGAGGTAAATGATTCAGTAAAG
>Ga0102912_1000122_pt1 | contig 11311 bp, 2 predicted proteins | sample Colrivmeta1560A3_FD_78499 | JGI IMG/M metagenome (GOLD analysis project Ga0102912, IMG submission 78499) | Estuarine microbial communities from the Columbia River estuary - metaG 1560A-3 | ecosystem: Environmental > Aquatic > Marine > Intertidal zone > Estuary | place: USA: Columbia River Estuary...
AGATGCAATTAAAGATGCTTGCAATATCAATAAATTTGTAAGTTTTAAAATTGTAAATATATTATATAGATTACCGTTATTAACGGACAACCTGGGACAGGTAAAACATTTACATCATTAGGAATTATGAGTCTGTATATCTAATATTTCAGAAAATAATAAAATAAGTAAAAATGAATATAATTTTTTTGCTAAATTATTTTTACATAGATCGCCCATATTAGCTTGTGCAAATACTAATTCAGCACTAAATTATTGGGTTAAAAAAGTTACAATCAGTAAAAAAAGGTTTTAAATCTTTTTCGGTGATAAATTAGATAAAGATGATGAATCTATAAATAAAAATTTAACTAATAAGAATATATGTGGATTTTAGCCAAAGGTAGTTAGAATAGGGAATCCTGAAAATAGTGACCCCTTAATTTATCCTTATTGTATCCAGATTGTTTGCTAGAGATAGTTTTTCAAGAATAGACTAAATAAAAATGATATCAAAAAAATAAACATGTACTTATAATGATATCTTTATTTTAAAGTATATTTAATAATGAAGATTTAGAAAAAATTGATGAGTACTTGACAACTACTCATATTATTATAAGGTTAAGATTATTGTATTGGAAGTTAAAAGAGACATAATAATCTTATCAATAATAGTTATCACCCATTTAAAATCAAATAAATTTTCTAATCTTAATATATAGCAAAATGAAGAATCTTATATTATAGGATAAAATAAAAAATTAAAATGAGTATTTAAAATTAGAGAAAGAGTTTATTAAGGATGTATTGAATTTTTTTCATATAATTAATTAATATTTAGGCTGATATAATATTTAGCACGATTGGAAGTACAACTAATTCAATATTATAGGACATGAATATCAAAGTATTAATCATAGATGAGGCACCATCTTTGACTGAACCCTAATTATTTGTTCCCTTAAAAAACTAAACCATAAAAAAACTTATATTAATAGGTGATCCAAAGTAATCCAGTCCTCTGGTAAATCCAGCTCTAAAGAAAAAAAATTATTAATAAAGTTTTTTTGTTAGACTTTTAAACAATGGATTCAAATAATATTATTTCAGAGAACAACATAGAAATGTAAGTAATCTAAGTGAGTTTACATAGTAATTTTTCTATAGCAAAATAACTAATAATAGAGACGCAAGAATGCCACATTATATGAATTAAATTATAAGCTATAGCAATAATTTTCTATTTTTCGATCATAAAGGTAGGGCTTAACATGATCATAAAAATAATTAATTGGATATTAAAGATAAGGATGTTCGTATATCTTATTATAATGATAACGAAGCTAAAATAGTAGTTGATTTAGTGCTCTATCTTACAGCAAAACTACCAGTTGAAAAACATAAAAAAATCACTATAATAACTAGATATAAAGCATAAGTATTTAATTTTTTCTCCTCATTTATTAGCATAAATTGATAAAGAAATATCTATATAAATATTCTGGCTAAAATGATTAAATTGTTTAAGATATTTAAATAGAAATGGTTGATTCTTTTTAAGGATAAGAAAACGATATTATTATATTATCACTAGTTATAACTAATATTGGTAGATTCACATATGAAAAGAAGGTTAATGTTGAGACAAGTCGTGCCAAATACGCATAATTTATATTCGGCAATGCCTATTCATTCAAAAACAATAAGCTATGGAAAAAAATGGTTTAAGATTTTGAACATAATAACAGTATTGTGACATGCAATTATTAGGAAGGGTAATCAGTTTAATTTTATCAAAGAGAATTGACCAGATAATGATATAATATCGTAATAAAATTAAAGAATATTAAAATTATTTTATCATATTAATTATAATGAGAAATTAATAATTATAAATAAAAAATATATCTTTCAAATAAAATAATTGATATGGAAATTACTGTAGATAATATTACATATTATAAAAATTAAGTGATTGGTAAAGGAGTGTCTGGTAACATTTATTTAGGCATTGACAATATAACTCAAAAATAGGTAGCAGTTAAGGTATTATTATAAATATTCATTTCATCTTGTATTAGATTATAAACATGAGAGAAATTCAAACTCAGTTTCAATAAGATTTTGTGAAAATGGAAATAAAATCTTTATAACTACTAGATTCGCCTTATGTCGTTAAAATGGTCTATTGTGAAAGAAAAGGCTTTGATTAATATATAATAACTGAATTTTGCAAAGATGGAGATTTAGATAAACATCTTAAAAATATTAAAAATAAATTACCTGAGCTAGAGGCTGTAAAATTATTCAAATAGATATTATATGGTATAGCTGAATAGTTTAATAAAAAAATTCTACATAGAGATTTAAAGCCTATGAATATCTTACTTCATGAAGGTAGAGTAAAAATCGCTGATTATGGATGTTCAATTATGAGTGATGATCCTGATTTGGACAATTATACTTACTCGGTCGGCACTTTGTATTATTTACGTCCTAAAACACTTAAAGAAAGGAAATATTCAGAGAAGAATGATTTATGGGCTTTAGGTGTTATTTTTTATTAAATGATATATGGTAATTATAAATTATTATAAATTATTTTTACAAATGTATTTATAAATAGGTAATCCACCCTTTCTAGGTATGAGTGATAGGGAAGTATTATTAAAAATTAAGAAACCTATTGATTTTAATAAACTGGCTCCGGTATCAGATAATGCTAAAGATTTTTTAGTGAGGATTTTAGAGGTTGATGAAAGCAAAAGGATTACTTTGGAAGAAATAAAAAAACATCCATTATTTTAGCCATTTGTAGAGCCATAAAAATGTACCATCAAAATTAAATTATTTTCATAAAGTTTATATATTGAATTCTCATAAGCTAACTAATGGATTTAAAGAGAAATATTTAGAGTAGAAAATAAATTTCCCATTAGAGTGATAGTTTAATAAATATTTATAGAAATATCTATTATGTTTTGAATTATTATTTTGAAATTGAAATTATAATTTTTATATAAATATAAATATCGTTAATCATTATAAAAAGTAGATACCTAAAAAAAATAAAAAAAAATAATGTAGTAATTAGTTCAGAAAAAAACTATTGACAATTACAGTTATTTATTGAATGAAGTGATTGGAGAGGGTTTTAGTTCGAAAGTATATAGGGGTCAAAACGACTTAACGGGTGAACAAGTTGCTGTTAAGGTATATTTATTTGTATTCTAATATGATATAATAATAAAAAACGAATAAAAATAAGGTTATAGATATGAAATAAAAATTAAATGAAGTTGAGAGGGCTCTTTTGGACTAAGAGATAAGAGCATTAAAATTAATGGATTCGCCAAATATAATAAAAATGCATTTTAATACCCAAACACCAAATAACACATATATAATTACTGAATATTGTAATTAGGGGGATTTGGGCAAATACTTAAAAAAAAATACAAGGATTCCAGAGGTGGAAGCTACAAAAATAATGAAGCATATACTTTAAGGATTTAAAGAATAAATAACTAAAAAAATAATACATCGAGACTTAAAGCCTTAAAATATATTAATTAAAAACGGTGTTCCGAAAATAGCTGATTTCGGTTTTTCTAAAATGATGACTACTGAGAGAGAGAAGTTTTATTATAATGTGGGTACACCATTTTATATGAGTCTCTAGACAATTACAGAAAATAAATATTCAGAAAAAAGTGATATATGGAGTTTGGGTGTTATCTTTTTTGAATTGTTATATGGTATAATAATAATAATAATAATTATAATAATAATAAATAATAATAATATTAATATAATCATTTAAGGTAAGGTACCATATGATGGGTTGACTGAGAAGGATTTAGCGATGAATATTAGAAGCAAACCAATACCGTTTGATCATCTGATAGAGGTATCAGAGGAAGCTAGAGATTTCATCAAAAGATGCTTGACAGTTGATGAGGAAAAAAGGATTACTATTTAGGAAATGGAATAGCATCAATTATTTTAAAGACGCAATACATGTGTTTTACTTAGGATTAATTAAAGTTCTGGTACAAATAACCCTTTAAAAAATTTATCCATTTAACGTATGAGCCCAGAAAGAGCCACTACATCATATGATGGAACTGGTTCAACTTAATAAAATGGTATACATAAAATATTTTACGATTATTTTTTTTTAGTAAGAATTAGATAGCTATAATAAAAGATAGATGATAAATCTCATTCAAATAAAGTCTAATCAACTTAGGACGAATTGGAAGTTATTGTATTTAATATTTAATACTAATTAATTCTCCAAAATAAATTAAAATATAGGAAATATTGAAAAAATATAAATGTAAATACTAAGATGGATTGGTTTAGGAGCTTCTTAGGTGGAAAAAATATTGAAAAATTAATCATTAACAATTAAAGGATTTTATGAAAAAATATAAAACTTTATTGTTTAAAATTTTTCATTATTCGTTTTAGTTATTATTGATTTCTTAGTCCTGTGCTGATTCTTATTCGAAAAGATTGAAATTGGGAGCACTTAATTCAATTTTATCTTATCTGTCATTCTAATTGTTATTCATTTCATCATCCTATCCATATTCTTATTCTGATAAATTATAATTAGGATGACTGAGTTCCATTTTCTTATATCGATTTTCACTGCTTTATCTATTCAACTAATCAATTATTAGGTTCAAGCTACTATTAAAATTTTATGTAAATTTTCTTTCTATTAAATATATAAAACACTAAATTTTACTAATGGATGAAAAAGAATTAGATTTGTAAATATATTCCAATCTATTGAAGTATCTCTCACCAGTCGAATTATTCTATATTATATAAAATCCAGGCATCCCATCTATACTTTAATTTTTTTTTATTAAACAATTAATTGCAATATTCAAGAATATATAATATTATAAATATAAATGTATAAATATATAATCGATTACTTTATTTTATTGTGTAAGATGATTTAGAATACTATATAAGAGGCTAATAATCTCGCATTAGATGTAAAAAGTATTCAAGAAATCTGTCTTCTGATGGAAATTAGTGTAGATTTTCATCTTCATATAGCCATCGATTATAATAGCAACGATCCTCATGCTCAAAATTCATTTTTAAAATAAAAAAATTTAAATATAATAATATATAATTTATATATAAATAATTTTTTACAAATCATATCAAATATTTACAATTACCAAAAACAAAAAACTGGATAAAATTTAAATGATAGCATAATTTGAAGTTATGTTGTAAATTTTACTTAATATGAATGATTTAGATTATATCTGTGAATATGCCTCTGGTGTTGGATCCAATGGTGTGACCATATAGTACAAATTATACTGAATATTATCACTTATCTAATTGAATACTATTTTAAATCCTTAATTTTTATAAATCTATTATTTATTAAAATTAAATAGAGGTATATTAATATTATTTAGTCCTTTTTTCATCTAAATAAAAAAAAAAAAACATTGATAAATATAAAAAAACCTATGAATAGGATGGGTATCCATTGCCAAAAATATCTAGGCCTACGTATAGGTATCCATTTGAGTTTGAGATAAAAATTGTAAAATTAGCGTTTTGTTAATCAATTGTTAAAAATACCTTATTTATACTAGGATTTATTTCATCAATAAACTCTGTAATTTAAATGGAATCAATATTAGTATAGCTATTTTTTGTGCCAGTTTTATCTAGGAGTAATTAAGGGAAGCTTTATTTATATAGTTAGTTTTTGATCTCATCGTATCTCGATGAATTAATAGCCGTATAATCTGGAGATATATAAAAATAATAGAAATATTATTATATTTAATTGGTTGAGTTGGATTATAATAATCTATTCTATAAGATTGTTTCTTAGGTCAAATACTATGATTGAATAATTTCATCGCAATATAGAAAATTGTTTGATACCACTCTTATGGGTTAAATATAAAAAATGCTTGCGAATGAACATGTTAATCTATTAAATATTTAATAATGTTTTAAGAAGAAAAAATAGATACATTTGTATATAAAAAATATAAATTAGATATTATTTATACATAATATAAAAAAATGAAAGTAAAAAATATATATATTTAATAATATAAATACGAAAATACCTTTAAATTAAAATATTATCTATGGATTATGAAAAAGAGATTGACACTTTTAATGTATTTTAGCCATTATAGCAAATAGAGAAGCTTTATTTAGTATAATTGGATAGATTATTATTATTCATTTGATTTTAACAGTATCCGTAAATATTATAAACTGATGAGCTCTTTAATCCTACTAAATTAAGAGTTTAATATATAGATTCATCATTAACCTATTAAACTCCATAAACAGTCCATAAGGGATCATTTATATTTCTATTTACAATGTTATATAAACCATATTAGGTTTATTGTTAAATTTATTAAAATGATATAGGGGTTTAATTTATTGTGTTGATAGTATATGCATAATAAAATAATCCAGTTTGACTGCAGCTATAATTTAATTATAAATTGGACAGGTAGCAGCTTTGTTATGGTTATTAAATGTTAGCATTGGGTGTTGTGGTAATTTAATTTTATGCAATATTTAGTTAAATTGATGGTATATCTTAATAGTATTATGATAGGTCTCCGTTGATTTGAAATTGTAATTATAGACTATATCCAGGTGGTGTTTTTTGGTTTGAATAGAGGATGAATTAAACTTTGGAATTGGTCATTTATATATTAGGCTGAATAAATTAAATTTTATTTGGTATATAGATGTATTCATCGAATCCTTAGCTCAATTATGCTTATATGATTAATTAATTGTTAGCTGGATAGCATTTGCTAAAATCTATTTGAAATGGTAATGAATTACCGTTGACTGGTATTTAATTTGATGTATAAATTAGATTAGGCTAGCATTGCTTTTATGAGACTATCAATTATAATGGTGGAAGATTCGTGATGAGTATTTAGGAACCTATGGATCTTATTTGTAATTAATAATTGTAAACTCCATCAGGTGTTGTTGTTTAGGCTGCTATTTTGAATTATATATATAAATCATTTAATGATGCTGTAATATAATTGGGTTAGATGATAAAATATTATTGTAGTAGTGAGACATTTTAAAATTATAGAATAAATCCCATTTAAAAAGATTATTTATTTTACATATACAATCTGATAATCTTATTATAGTATCCGTTTGCTACCTCATTATCTGAAATAATTTATTCACTTGGATCATAAAATTCCCAGGTAAAATTTGATTGACTTAGAATAGGTAATGTCGTAAATGGTATAGATGATAAGGGATTTTATTTATATGAAGATGCTACAATCTATCCTAATTTTTATGATATTAGATTAGTTTTGAATTTGAGATAGTTGTATGAGAGTTAACTGTTAAATACTTTTTCATTATATATACCAATAGGATTCAAAATATAACTAACTGTGGCAAAATAAATTGCCTCATCATTGGTTGCATTGGGATCGGGGTTCAATAAAATTTATAGGGTTTTATCATCAGTATAGTAGGTCTGATTTACTAGATTTGTAGAATATCCCTATCGAATGAATGAGCATTACGGTTATATTTGTTATTATGAGGATAAGGTTCTATTAAGCCCCCAGAGGTCAATTTAAAGTATAATATTTTAGCTTAAAAGTGATGAGGATAAGGAGTATTTGATGGTAAAATTTGAATAATCGTAAGTTCCATTTTGGTATGTGGAGGATATAAGCGATAATAATGAAGGCTATGCGAAGAATGATGGCTTTGACGAGGGATCATTTAATGAGAATTGATATATGAGTGTATTTTTATCAAATACCTATACCCATATATTTTATTAAAGGGACTGAAAATTATTGTTGTTTTGTAAACGATTGATTGAGGGTTATGTTATACCGGTAATGGTTATTGAAAAAAATTATGTATTATTTGTTGGTAGATTTATAGCTATCTATTATGGCCCACATATATAACAATTAACTCTTTGTAAATCAAAAAAGCAAGTAAATGACCCATCAATGGAGTTTAGCTTATATGGCATATACTATAAAAATTTTATATAAACAGTAGTGAACCTAAATATAAATATAAATATAAATATAAATATAAATATAAATATAAATATAAATATAAATATAAATATAAATATAAATAAGGGTTACTGGGATAAGGGAGTCTGGGTTGTAAAGTTAAGAGTGTAATTACTATCTTGGCCAGGATAAAAGTAGTTTTTGGTTAGAGAAAGTGTAGGTGGAATTGCTAAAGTTTTACCTAAATTATTATTGGTATAATTCCATTATATCTGATTCGATAATTGTATATTATAGCTATTGAACCATTATAATGTTAGCTAAGCATAGTTAGAAATAGTAATAGGAATTAGTAATGCATAGCATTTGACTATAAATATTCTTCCCATCATATTTGCAATATTATTGAGTGGATATATATATGTATTTTATATAATACTAAATTCAAAACTTAACTCATCATTCTCATATACCTAACATTGATCAAAATTAATCTAACCTAGGAACCCATTATTATTTTAAACACCCAAACCAATCCTAAAATAATCTGAACTCTACATCTCATCCACTTATTCATCATATTTTTATTACAAATCAATCGTAAACTAAAAATTACTTAAAGCCCCTAAATAATTATTGCTAAATTTAACATCCAATGAATTAAATACCGCTAATTATAATTTTCGTTAATCAATCTAAACATACTATGATGATGATTCATCACAAATGCAAAAGATTTACCCATTTTCACTATTCCCATACATCAAAGTATTATTGTATGGAGTAACTACTTTTACCATATATCCTATAATAGATGAAGTATTTATCATACTAATTAATTAATTAACTTAACCATTTTAATAATTATATTTATACTATAATATTATATCCAGACCTTATAATTACATCTACACTATACCTATTGTACTAATACTCAGCTATATACCAGTCCAATTCCCATTATATACAACATTATTTTTAACAAAACTACAGGATAATTAATTCACATAGCTTCCTAATGCACATGAGCTATTTAACTAAGGCCAATTTTATGGAAATGTATAATTCCAATATATAAATATATTAAATGAACTGTATCCTTTTAATTATCTTGAATCGATAGATAATTAATATTAAAATGTTATTGAATATTTTATATTTTAATTTCTACTTGATTGAGTGCGGAGTGGTGGAGTACTTTTTAATGCGATACATTTTCCTATACTACCTATCAATTATTAAACTTATATAACACTACTAGTAATTGAATTATAAAAAATTGAATAGGATACTATGGGCTATAATTATATCTATCCTGATGGAAATGGTTATTATGATCCAAAATTATTTATAACTAAATTTTAAAAATAATTACTATCTACATTATTTAATTGACAGTATTACGCATACAGATATTCATCCTAAGGTATATACCAATTAATATTTTAGCATTAGATGGGCTAATTATTTATATTAAGTTTACTTATAACCATACTAGTTTTATAAAATAATTATGATTGCTTACTCACAAATATTATGCCAGAAGTAAAACCTTATGATTACTCTGTAATTTATGGGGCAATATTATTTGAAACCAATTCAAATCCTTAATTCTTCACATAGGTTATATTATTTACCATAAATTATGGATCTATTGATGAATTTATTGTAGTTGACATTTGTATATTAATTGCCTTAGTTAGCTAATTCAGGGATATAAGTTAATTTATAAATTATTTATCTGTATTTTATGGTCCGTAAAGTGTATATATTCTTTAAATAGAATATGCATTATTATTATTTATTCCTTAAAGTAGCGCAAGATGTAAAAAATTATGTTTATATTATGTTGTTGAAACTGGTATAATCAATTAAAATTATTCATCCATTAAATTAGCATAATCTACAATAAATAAATTATTATGAAAATACATCGATGATCCACTTGTACTATTTATTGTTGTAATTTATTGATACGCCATACAATTTTATAAACTAACGCTACATGAATAATAATTTTAATTTTAATCACTTGAATTAAAATAATTCAAACCGATTCCAGAATCAAAAAATATTCCCACCAAACCCGCCTAATAATTATTTGGCAAAATAGATTATAATAAATATCCACTTATTCTTAAAAATGTAGGAGAGATTGGATTATATGTATTTTTCTAAAAATTAAGATACCCAAATTAAAACAATTAATCATCCGATTAATATATCTATTATTTACTTATGACATAACCATTTATTATTGTTGAGCTTGATAGAATACCTGCCCCACTTTTATTTATCCATGAAAATGTGATTAAAAAATCTAGAGAATACTCCGATGCTATTAGTGGATAAGCAGTAAATGAAGAAATGAATTTAACATTTCGAATGCCAAAATAATTAGAATTATTTTACCCCTAAAATAATAAACAACTACCATTAAGGTAGGATTAAGATTAGTTGCCACAAGTAAATGATAGAACAGTCTGATTAAAATTGGAATTTATTCTATTATCTATACTGAATTCGCTAGAACTCTTTTTTTGTTCAATTTAAATAAATCATATGTTGATTTAAATTTTTTTTAATGTTAAGATAAATTTTATTTTATTTTAAATAAATTATTTTATTTATAAATATTACTTATTGATAGTTACTAGATTCATCATCACTTGTATTGTGAGAAAAATCTAAGCCCTTGGAAGTATTCAATAAATTCATAGTCCGATTATTATATAATATATTGATCATATATTTTCCAAATTAATTTGATGTTTGGTTATTTTTTAAGAAAAATAATAATGTCTTATAATTTTATGTATCCAATTAAATACCCAATGGTACACTATTAGCAGGAAATACCTTATTGTATAAATCAGAAATTGTTTGATTTTTTAATGATTGATCAATTGAGACAATCTAAATATCACCTAAATATTATGCATACCCTTATTCATCTATCATAGATGATGCTACAATATAATCATCTTAACTAAGCGTATATCCATTAGATTATTATGAAACTAAATTATTGCTTTAATCCTAATATTATAATTGAATGCTTATTTATCCTATTTAAAATGTGGTTTATTGGTTTTTCCATCTAGCTCTGAATCCTATATAATACTAGTAATTTTTAAATAGCTATTTGATACCCTGACATTGAATTTAATCTTATATAAAATTACATTATATTTTTTGATCAAAGTCATTATTAAAATTAAAATCATATGAATATGGTATAATAGAATCGCAATTGATTGAAAATGATAATATTATTG
>Ga0102912_1000124_pt1 | contig 11261 bp, 2 predicted proteins | sample Colrivmeta1560A3_FD_78499 | JGI IMG/M metagenome (GOLD analysis project Ga0102912, IMG submission 78499) | Estuarine microbial communities from the Columbia River estuary - metaG 1560A-3 | ecosystem: Environmental > Aquatic > Marine > Intertidal zone > Estuary | place: USA: Columbia River Estuary...
ATGTTTTACCTGTTCCAGGTGGTCCTTGTATTAAAGCAACACTATTTTAAAGCATGACTTTAATTGCATCAAATTGAGATTGATCTAAAGAAGCTTTTAAATTAGACGGCCATTGCTTTTTAAAAATATTTATGGGATAGAGCTATCTATGCATTTAATTTTATGAATGGAGACTTTTTATCATTAATTATCTAATTTTAATAAAAATTACCTAAATTGAAGATCTATATAATAATTGACACCATTTCTGATGTATTCTTATTTAAAATAGAGGGGAGGTGGTACATCGTTTGTCATTTCTATAAGGATATCATAAAAGGGTAATTTGAATCCATCTAAGCTTTATAAGCATCTCAGGTAATGTATATATGTTTCAAAAAATATTTTATTTTCTATTATAATTGTGTCATCTATTTCATCATATATTTTAAAATTTTATAAAAAACCTTTAGTCATTAAACTATTAAGTTTCTCCAATCCCAACCCTTATTCACTTTCAAATAATCTAACAGCTAATTTAACACATCCAGTTTAGTTATAGTAGTCTTATAAGTTATGATATTATCTAAATTGCTCTTATTTTTTTATCGTTACAACAAATATCATTTATTCAAAATCGATATTTTCATTTGTCTTATAATTTTAAAATAAAGAATAAATATTTAATAATTTACAATCATTAATAAAGAACCACTCATTAGCCTTTGAGATTAGCTCCATTATATTTTTTATTATTTACCAAAATGTTCTGGGCGCATTTGTAAAAATATCTAAAGACCCCTCTAGTCTATTACTACATTCTCCAACTTAATGTCATTATATATAAATAAATTCTGATTGATTTTTTATGGATCCATTTATCTTATTCCCGTATCTTTTAACTTACAAACTGCTTCCCTAAAACTTCTCAAATAGTCCTCCCTTAGTAGGTAGAAATTATTATTTAAATACACATCCACCGATTCATATCTCTCATTCTATTTTAAAGGAATAATTTGGCCAAATGCCTATTTTGAGGATATAAAATCTCTGGGCACGGGCTAACAAGGACTTTCTTTGTAATTAATTTAAATATTATATTCCTTTTATAATTCCTTCAACTTCTATATACTCTTCTTCTCATCCTCTAACTTTTTCTACTATTATTTCATTTAGTTGAAATAGACCTCATCGAACAATTCGTGTATTTCTGCTATTTCGGATTCTAATCTTAACAGTTTATTATCGTTCTAATATACATTTTTAAGGAGAAATTTTATTAATTTTTATGTATTATCAATGTGTAATTCCAGCAAAGAAATATTATTTTGACTAAATAATATAAATTATGATAAAATCTTTATCATATCAGTCAAAAAACTATTAGCATTATTATATCCCGTTGTACGACGTGTGTTAAATTCTTGAGTACATAATTCCCTTATCTTCTTAAACTTTTCACTCAGTAATTCTTTCTATAATAAATGATTAAAATCATTTATAAATGTTTTACATATTTTTCACTTTCGAAAAGTTCAATAACAAAATTTATACTCAATCCATTCGAATTAAGCAAAATTTTATTTATCTCAAACAAATCTTAAAATAATTAATGGTATCTATCCTATTGAGTACAGTCAATCGTACTCTTAAAGGATCCCTATTCAGAAAAAGTCTCATTCAAATAGTTAACCATTTCATTTTCCTTTTGATAAGACCTTAATATTAATTGAATTTGGTTCCTTTCAAGACTATTAATAAAATAAGAAAAAATAAATTTAAATAAACTAACAATCTCCTTCTTTATTATTTATTATCCTTATTATTCCAAGCATTCAAATTATCCCGAATATTCCTATTTAATATGTTATTTCTATTCCTATTATCACCCCTAAAGGAACCCGCCTAAAATTAATTTTTCTACTATTAATCTACTTCCTCATCATTATATTTATATTAAAATTAATATTATTATTACTACTATTATTATTAGTGGAATTATTATTGTTATTACTATAATTATTATTATTATTATTATTATTATAAAATGAAGGAATTTTAATTAATTAATATTTATTTATACAAACTACCCGCAGTGATGTTATATCAAATAAATCGAGGGGTAAATATTATTATTCAATATAAAATGAACTAATGAATTAAAAGTTTATTTTCATCCTTTATTGTCTAATTATCATATGACCCAGTTAAATGATTATAAAATCATTAAATATTTTTTATTTATAAAAATCGTATAATAAATTTACAAAATATTTTTGTTTTTGTTTAATAACAAATAACTTGTATAGTTTACAAAAAATCGTATAATTTAAATTTTATTTTGTTTTTTTTCTAAATAATTTTGATGAAAATATTATTATAATAAGATCATTCAATTCGTCTTTAAAATACTATTTCACCAAGTTGAATTTCTTGAGCTTTTGTGTTTTTGAAGTAAAATTTTACGGCTTTAGTATTTTAATTTTATAATAATTAAAAATATAAGGTTTCCCATCTTTTATTTTCATCAAATTTTAGATCAATATTTCCAATATTATCCCAATTTTATGTTTGTAAGTTTAAAATTTAAACCGTCACGCTATCTGGATCTCTGAATGGACAATCATTGGCAGATTTGAAACCAATGAATTGGAATTATATTTCTTTTTCTAATTTAATTAGAATCCAGGCCTCATTTGAATCTGTTTCATACCATTTATTCCAGTCCTCCTCACCATCATCAATTAAATTATTAGGAAACTCATTACCAGTGCCTCCACCATTTACAGAATACTACGCTGATACTTAGGCCCCTAATTCAACTAGATTAATACTTTATTATTAAAAAAAAATTTAAATAATTTTATCAACTTATTTTTTGATGTTAATTGATCCTTAATCCATTAATCCTCATTGATAATTGAATTATTCGTAACATTAGAATTAAATAATTTTCCCATTGCTTCATCATATGATTCACCAAATATTTCAATGTTTGATTCCTCAAAGATTTAATCGTATTATTCCTCTACAATTCCATCATAAATTTTATCATAGATCTATTCATGATATCCTTTAATTTTATCAGTATTTTATCTATAAATTGAATTAAATGATTTTCCCATTGCTTCATCATATGATTCCTCAAATATTTCAATGTTTGATCCCTCAAAGATTTAATCGTATTATTCCTCTACAATTCCATCATAAATTTTATCATAGATCTATTCATGATATCCTTTAATTTCATCAGTATTTTATCTATAAATATAGAAAATTAACAATAAAATTAATTATACTCTAAATGGCATTAATTTAATTCATCTTAGAGATTTATAACTTCTAAATAATATTTCGTTGAATTACTATAAAAAAAATTTATAAATTATTGATGAAACTCATTACATCTAGGCATCTTACAATTGGTTTGAAAGAGTGTAATTATATTAATTTAATGCAGCAATGTTCCTATAGAGAGAAATAAATTTAAAATAATATACATATTAGCTAATTATAATTGATTTAGACAATTAGAATTTTCTTGGTAAATTGAATCTAGTGCTAGAGTCAAATTTGTATTTGTTTAGTTTAATACTATGATGTTTCTATTAATATATTAATAATTAATCAAATATTTTACGTTTAAGCCACTTACAATTGTTATGTCAAATTTGTGTTGAAATAATTTAGTACAGTAATGTTTCTAATAAAATTAATTTTTAAAAATATAATAATTACATTTAAGCATTTTTCAACTGGTTCGAAAGGTTAGCATTGGATTGATTGAATAAAGTTAGGTTTCTTTTAAAATATATATATATATATATATATATATATATTAATGAGATATTTTACTTTTATGCAACTTAAAATTGTTATTTCAAATTTGTGTTCAACTAAATTAGATCCGTAATGTTTCTAATAAAATTAATTTTTAAATATTGATAAAAATATAATAATTACATCTAGGCATTTTTAAGCACATTTGAAAGATTAGCATTGGATTGATTGAATAAAGTAAGGTTTCTTTTAAAATATACATATATATATATTCATTAGATATTATACTTTTATGCAACATACAATTGTTATGTCAGGTTTGTGTTCAACTGATTTAGATCTTTAATGTTTCTAATAAAATTAATTTTTAAATATTGCAAAAACATATTAATTACATCTAGGCATTTTTTAGCATTTTTGAAAGATAAGCATTGGATTGATTGAATAAAGTTAGGTTTCTTTAAAGATAATAAATAATTAAATAATATTTTTATATATATATATTAATGAGATTTTTTTACTTTTATGCAACTTACAATTGTTATGTCAAATTTGTGTTGAACTAAATTAGAACTGAAATGTTTCTAATAAAAGTAATTTTTTTATTATTTTTAATATTGATAAAAATGTAATAATTACAGCTAGGCATTATTCAACAAACTCGAAAGGTTAGTATTGGATTAAATGAATAAAGTTAGGTTTCTTTAATAATAATAAATAATTTAAAAATATATTTATAAATTCAATAATTTTTTACTTTTAAGCCACTTAGAATTAATATGTCAAATTTGTATTGGAGTAATTAAGTAATGTTATGTTTCTAAAAAATTTATTAATCTAATCAATATTTACTTTTGGGCAATTGATAATTGGTTTTAGAGGACAGTGTTATTTTAAGTCAAAATCTTTACATTACTATTAAATATATTAATTTATAAATCATATTTATACTTCTAGGCGGTCGATAAAAGATTCGTTAAGTTTGTATTCTATTAAACCAAGGTTGAAAGGTTCCTAGAAAATATATTTAATATTTATTATATTTCTTTACTTCTGAGCTTATGTTAATTAGTTCTGAAGGTTAGTAATGTTTCTAATAAAAATTAAAAATAATAATAATAATAATAATATAAAATAATTACTATAGTAATTATGTGTTTTTTGTAGTATCTAGTTACACATTTGTTGTAATTTTTTTTTATTACAATGATTAACTGTTTAGTATAATAATCAAAAAATAATTTTTAACCCTTAATTGATATTTGTGAAAAAGAGGGCAGGGGCAATCAAAAAAAACAATGCGATTAGAGCTACGTAGTGGAACTTTTATATTTGGAACCGTTGATTATCAGACCTTTGTGTTTTATTGGGTGATCCATCTATGTCTACGGTGGACATTTAAATAGTGAAAATTATTTTTAATAAATAGTTTTTTATTAAAAGAAATATCTTATTTAATTGTATCTTGTTTTTGTTTTATATCACGTACTTTGTTAATTTTACAAAAAAAATTTCCAAAAATAGTAATTTTATTTTATTTTGTTTCAATATAATTATTTTCAATTGGAAAAATTGCTAAATATTTTTAAACCAATTGTGAAGGATTATAAAAAGTCTAATTAACAAAAATGATATAGACTTAGAATTAAATTTTATAACATTCAACTATAATTATTAAATAAAAATCTAAATTTCATTGATAATAATTATTCTCTTATCTTATTATTAATTTAACATTTTCTAAATCATTAAATAGCTCATCATAACATCTAAATGAGTTTTCTAAAGTAAATCCCTATTTTTGTGATTGAGTCATGCAGGTATTGAATTTATCATGTAGTGTATTGAATTATCTGTGAGTAAATTCTTAAATTTTTACAATACTAGCTGTGCATTCTTATTTGCAAATAGAAATATTTTACCTATCCTGATATATATCATTGTAACATCTATTTAGTACACATTTAAAAACCTAGATATTTATTTTAATTCTATTTACCTTATTTTAAAATGAAGAATATTCTCTTTATAGAAATAATTCAAGGCTAGCTACATTTTTCTAATATGCATCTTTTAAATCAGATGTGATTCGCTATTCATCTTCACTCATTATTTATTCACCCATTAGATCCATCTACAGTTGCTGCATTTATATTTCAGGGTTTTTGAATTGATATTGATATGGCATCGCATGAGCGTACTTATTTTTATCATCATTCATTTTTTTTTAATAATTTAAACAAAAATTAAAGAAGCAAACAATAATAATTTAATAAATTAGATAAATTAACCTTGATAAAATTTTAAATAATTTTTTTAATTTTGTATAATATATTTATCTATGATGAGCTAACCTAAAATCTGTACCCACTTTCACAATGTAAGATAGTATTCCATTAAATAGAATTTTTTAAATTAAATAATTTAGATTAAAAAAGAAAAATTTAGCAATAATCTCAAGAAAAGGGATAACTTAAATAATTGTGATCAATCTAAATGTAATTAAGATGAAGAGAGATGGTTGTGCATTGATTGTGCTTATTTAGGATGCAGTAGAAATAGTAAAAATTAATGTGCTCTTTAACATTATCTAAGCAGTAAGCATAAGTTAATGCTATCGCTTCAATCTTAAATGATTTGGTAGATTTTTCATTAAGAAATTATGAAAATAAATTTTTTCATATAAAAAGGTGTTATGATTGTGATGATGATTTAGAATCAATAATTGAATTAGCCTAGAACAAAGGATGCATGAAAGTTTAAGATTTTGTTGAAATGATTAGACAATAATTTTTCAATTATTAGAAAACAAAAAAACCAAACCATCAAATCAAAAATATCAACAATAACAATAATAACAATAATAATAATTAAGTTCAGGTCGAATAGATAGTCAAGAATAATATTAATTTTTTAGAGTATGTTCCCTAAAAGGTATTTGGCTTGAAGAATTTAGGAAACACTTGTTTCTTTAATTCTATTATGTAGTGTTTAAATGCGTCAGTTAAATTGACTGCTTCATATTTGAATGGAGAATTGGATTATCAGACTAAGTATATAGAATAAGATGAAAACGATGGTGATGATGGATGGATTTCAGTAGAACCCTCAATTCCTTCTTAATCTAAAAAAATGAATAATCGATCATAGAAATAAAAATAACAATATAATAATCAAGAAAATAAGCTGATAAGTCAAAGATTCTAATAATTTTTAGTTTAATCAAGAAGGGATAAATATAATTAATTTGATCCTACAGATTTATTTAAAGGGATATAAAGTGCGTATCAGCGATTTAAGTCTATGGCTCAATAAGATGCATAAGAATTACTTAGATGCTTATTAGATTAACTATCTACAGAAGAGGAAAAGATTATCAAGGCTACAAAATAAAATTAAGTCCATCAAACCAATGGTAAGGCAAAAATATCTAACATTGATAAAATATTTGGATCCTATCTTTGCAATTATCGTATAAATATATGATCTGTTTAATTATTTATAAAAAAATAAATATAGTTGAATGTTTGGATTGCGGTAACATCAGTAGAACATTTGATTTTTGTTTAGATATATCACTATAAATATCAAAACCTAAATAATTCATAGATCCTCGTATATCTTAATAATAAACTATTGCCATTCCAAAGATCATCGATGATTTTAATAACAAATTGATAATATCAGATGAAAAATCTTAGTAAAATGAATAAAATTTAAATAAAAATAACTGTTAGAAAAACTCCAAAAAAGACAACTAATATGACACAGTAAAGTACAATAATAGTTAATACCGAGAAATTAATCGAAATGAAATTGAATAAGAAAAGATTCCCTATTTTGATATAGATTTGGAATCACTCTATCAACTTACAAATAACATTGAAGATAATAATTAAAATCAAAATATTATTTAAAAGTCATAAAATTTAACATTATATGATTGCTTAGATGCATTTACTTAGTATGAAACTCTTAACCTAAAAAACAATTATTTCAAATGCGAAAAATGCCATAAAAATAATAGAAAATCTAGTAATAAATTTTTTATAATTTCTATTTTACCATAGCTGCTGCCTTAAGGAAGTTTTTTATATATGAATCACCAGAAGTTTTGACCATAGTACTAAAAAGATTTAGCTAAAAATCAAATGGTAGATTTGAAAAAATTGGAGAACATGTTTAAATACCAGAAACATTAGATCTAAGCCCATACATCATACCAAAAGGTAATAAATCGTAATACAAAATCTTAATTAATTATTTCTTAAAAGCAAATAGGCTCAAGATATAAATAATCTGAGGAAATACTATCAGAATAATTAAGCTCATAGATATATAAGCTGTTTGGGGTAGTTGTGCATTCAGGTACAATGAATGGCGGCCATTATATTGCATACTCAAAACACAAAGAATAGTATATTATATTATATTATATAATATACAAACTAAGAAATGAAGATCATTGGTTCTATTATAGTGATACACAATTTAAAGAAGTTCAACTAAAAAATGTCTTAGAAACTTAAGCCTATATATTATTTTACTAAAAATTTGAATAGAATTGAATATTTTTGGTTTTATATTTTTAAATCAATTCATTACATAAATTAAAAAAATCGAGTTATTAATTTAAAAATTTTTTAATTTCATTTTTTCCACGAAATAACTTCTGCATATTCCAAGCTAGAACTAATAAATGTTAGTTTATATAATTTTATACTATTTATTTTTAAAATATTGTGATTAGTTAATATTGATTTGATTAAAGCAAATCGAATTTTAATATAATTTTTATTTTAAATTGATAAAAATATGAAATTGGATGAAAGTCAAAAATTTGTTTTGTGGTTGCACTTCATTGTTAACTTAATAAAAATTTTATCGCTTCAATCTTCATATGATTGTTTTATTCAACCTGTTTTAGGAATTTTAATAATTTCAATTGATCTAATACTTAATAGATTATATAATAATACAAAAAATATCATTGATAATAGGGTGATAAATCTATTAATATTTTCTCTGCTCTCATTTTAAACTTAATAATAATAGGCGAATTCTGAGTGTATTTAATTTATATTGCTAGGAATGATTTATTAACAAATTATCATTATCAAAGATAAATGTTAAAAATAAAAATTGAAATAACGAATATAAATGAGCTCATATTGTTTTTGTATATAGAGTATTGGTTAGCTTTTTATGGAAAATAAATAGTATATATGGATTATTTTGAATTAAGTGATATTTTTAATATTTACAATAAGCTTATGTATTAAATATAAGTTCTATAAAAATGAAACGAATAATTAGAAAAATATAAATGATAACAAAAGTATATAGAATATGAATGAAATATTTAGCGTAATTTCACCGTCACCTGAATTTGAAGGAAATTTGATGCATAATTAAGATAATGATGTTAAATAAAAGTTAAATAAAGAAAATATAGATATAGTTGAGATAGAAGCTGAAGAAATTTTGGATGAAATATAAAGTATTTAGAGGAATGAAATAAATGTTAAATAGTAAAGATAATCATAATTTGAACGATTGAATGATAGAAAGAGATCACTTAGCAGTTTTTAATAAAAAATTAAGAGGAGTATCACTGTGGAATAGGAGAAGAGTTTTTACAATGATGATGATTTTTTAAAAATACTTTTGAATTAGTTAACTGATGGTAAAATTTAATATTACTTTATATTATTAGGAATAATGGTGCTTGGAAAGAATGAAAAACCATCATTTATTAATTATAGTTTTTCAAAAATCATCGGATCTTCTTCAAAAACTAAATGTAAATAAATACTTTTTAATCTGTAAAATTGTCAAAATGAATTTTAGGAGGAAGCAAACAATTAAAAATTCTTTAAAGTCTTTGATTAAAGGTTACGTAACTTTGAAATTTAAAAAAAAAAATCTCATAATAGTATAAATGATTGTTAAAATGATATTTTTTGTGATAATGAAGATATTGATCTAAAATCAGAAAATAGTTATCTTCAATATTAATCATAGGATGAAATAGATTTCTCTATTAATATAAATTTGGAAAAATATTTATCTTAAAGTTAGAATGTTAGAGAGGAATATGATAAAATCATTAAAGGCTTAGAAAGATTTATCGGTAGGTAGGATTTAAAAATGGATGATGGGGAATTAGATAGTATTTTGTAAGCTTCATAAAGTAGTTCAAAATATTAAAGATAATATTCATAGCATCAAAGTTCTGAACATAGTAAAAAAAGTCCAAGAAAAATAAAATTTTTCTATGAAACAAAAATATTTTGTAGACTTGGTTTTTTAGAAGAATAAAATCAATTTGAATAAAGTTTTAAATAAGAAAATCCATAATAATTTTAAAATAATATTAATTAATCAAATTCAAAAATATTAGAGGTAACTTTTAGACCATTTATTTATGAATAATAAGCTTTTGTATTGATTCTAATTAGTGATGTGACTATGTTTAATTAATTTACTATTCTTTAACAAGTAAACAAAAATAAATCTAATATGCTATCTCAAGTTTCACATGAATTTAGAACTCCTTTGAATAGCATTATATTGCTATCAGAGAGCCTAATAGAAAAATATAAACATTAAAACCATGAAGATATAGAGGAGTAATTTTTTTTTGAAATATTTTTAATATGATTATAGATTTTATGAACCCATTTTCATAACAGCTACCTAGCTAATAAGTCTCATAAATGATTTATTGGATTTAGCTTAATTAAATGCGGGAAAATTCAAAATAGTTTTATAAGAGTTCAACCTCAGAGATCTTTTATAAAAAGTTTTTAAAATAATGTAACCATAAGCTCTATATAGAAAATTATCCTTGGAAATAAATTACGATGATAATATTCCTTAAAATATTATAAGTGATCCAAATAGAATAAGATAAATATTATTCAATCTTGTAAGCAATTCACTTAAATTTACATAGATTGGTGGAATAAAAATATCAATAACTAAAACTGAGTATATTATTTAATTTATAAAAAATATATAAGGGAATATTTATATAAATTTTCTATTCAGGATACTGGTCTAGGAATAGAAATTTCTAATCAATAAAATCTATTTCAAGCATTTGGAAAGTTAAATGATAAACAAAATATGAATACTTAGGGAGTAGGTCTAGGTTTAATGATAAGTCACGTTATTGCATAATAAATTTCAAAAAGATATGGATAAGATCTTGATTAGCAACCTTAAGGGTTGACAGTTAAATCAGAGGGCATCGGCAAAGGAACTGAATTTTATTTTTTTGTTTATGATAATTAAATTGCACAATCAAATGAAAATACTCCTAATAAATCCAAAAAATCAGGTAAATTATCAAATTCCAGTAAATCTTCTAGCATAACTAATAAACAAATTTGGAAGGATAAATCTATTTAGATATCACGATTAACTCAAAAAATAGGTGAAAATGACAGTTGCTCTCCTAAAGATTTAGGGTATATATTCTTAACTAATTTTAAAAT
>Ga0102912_1000127_pt1 | contig 11186 bp, 6 predicted proteins | sample Colrivmeta1560A3_FD_78499 | JGI IMG/M metagenome (GOLD analysis project Ga0102912, IMG submission 78499) | Estuarine microbial communities from the Columbia River estuary - metaG 1560A-3 | ecosystem: Environmental > Aquatic > Marine > Intertidal zone > Estuary | place: USA: Columbia River Estuary...
ATAAAATGATTCTAGTAAAATTTAAAATGAAAAAACTAAGAATACGAATTAAGTCAAAACACCGACTAGAAAAATAGATAAAATTTTGAAGACCAGTGTTCTGCATAATATAAGCTAAGAAAAGAAATCTCATTAAAATCTATAATTAAGTAGAAATAAAAGTTAAACTATGTATACATCAAATAATTCAATAATATAAAAACAAAAAAGTGTAAATAATATAATCAAAAAAGTATTTTATTTTAAATTAATATTATATATTTATAAAAAACCAAAAAATATTTACAATATATACCGCTAATAAAATTAAGGAGTACAAATAAAATGTAAATTAATAAAAAATGAGTTCATAAAGTTTACTCAAGGAAAAAAAGCATCTGTAATTATCTATAGAAAAGCATAAGAAAACAATACAGTCTTTGTAAGAGTAGGAGTCCTAATTGAAATGGTTTATAGAGAGGGAGTCCAAATAAATTAATAAACTTGAGGATAATTAAAAATTGAGGGATGAGTTACTTTGGAATAAATAATAGGTATGTTATAATAATATATTTTTTTTTTTTAACTAAAATAATAATGAAGCTAAAAAATTCTGAAAAACTTAAAAGAATCTAAGAATTATAAGATAGAGAGTTAAATAAATAAAATTATTAATTTCGTTAAAAAATGAGAACAAAAAGCCCATAAAATGAGCGATATGTATATTTATCTATAAATTTATATAAAAATAATATAATTTTTAAGGATTATTTAGAAAATTCTACAATGGAACTTTAATAGAAATTGAAAATAACTGAAAAAGAAAAAAATAACTATGAAAAATAGTTAAAGTCTATATAATTTTAATTAAAGGATAGTAGTTTTATTAATGTGAGCTTGTCAAAAATTTACTGATTAATATTTTTATTTATGTTTTGATATAAAATTTTTTATGAAATTATAAAATAATATACTGAATTGAAATATTATTAATGAAACTTCATAAATAATTTGCCTATAGAAAATATATAAATTTTATGCTTTATAAATATATTGTTTTAATCTAAAAAAAAACAAAGAAAATTAATAAAATAATAGGAAATTAGAAAATGGATAATAATAATTAAAATGATGAAAATAATATTGAGGATGAGGAGAATTTAGCATTTTTACCTGCTGACCATCATTTACTAGCTCGTTTATAGGCAGCATTAACAAAATAACTAACCGATGAACATTAACGAGTAGATTTAGAATTAACAGAGGTAGAAGATACTTTGAAGAAATTGGAGAGATAAAAGGAAGATATTGGTGTTCGTTTATATGGTGTGTAATAATAATTAGCAGAAAATTAAATGAGCTTTGAGTAGGCACATGAAAATTATAATTTGGTATAAAAATTAAGAATGGAAAGTGAATAGAAACTCAAAAATATAAATGATATATATAATCAAAAAAAACGTGAGGTAGAGGAACTTCGTAAAAAATACATTAAAGCTCAAGATGAATTATCAAAATTAACACGTACCCTAAATCAAATAGATGAATATAATGTATAAATGAAAAGTGAACTAGCTGTAACCAGACGAACAGTGTATAGAGGAGAGGAACACGTAGTTTAATTAGAAAAGGAAAAAAAAAAATAAGATTTCTTAATTGATTCAATGAATGAAGAAATTAAAAGATTAACTGAATAGAAAACAATATAAACAGCGTTAATAAAATATATATATATATATTTATATTTTTATATTAGTTAATTGATATCATAAAAGGAGGAAACTGAATAAGCTAAGAGTATAATGAAGGAGGCTTAATTGGAGTAATAAAAAATATAGGCAAGCAAAAAAAACTTATTGGAGAGTTGGTAGAAGAGTTTGGTAACTATGTAAAGAATGGATAAAGCATTGTAGACTATAAAGGATGCTTTAAAGATATAATAAGAAATTAATATATAATTAGGTACTGAATTGAATGGGGTAAATAATGAGATTAAGAAGGAGGCTATAAGATCTGAGGAGCTTAATAATGTTCATGGTAGATTGGAGAATGAGAAGAGATATTTAGAAAATAAATCAAATGAGTTATAAGAAGAATTGAAGAAAATTCGTAATTAGATAAATTTATTGAGGAAATCATTGAGTACTACGGAGAGTGAAACATCTAAAACAGATACAGATTAGAAGGTTATTGAGGAATAGATGAATTTGATTGAGACAAATATAATGAAATTACATACAGAAACAAAAAAGCTTGTTGAGGAATTAGTAAATAGTAAGAGTGAACATACAACTATAGAAAAAACAGCATTAAATTTATTTAAATTGGCTTAATAAATTGCAGTTGAGATTGAAGAGAAGGAGATGGAATTAGAAAATTTAAATAATGAGATAGCTCGTGTTAAAATTGATTAATTGAATACATAATCATAAATAGAATTATTGGAGAATAAGAAAAAAGAGGTAATAAAGGAACGTGAGGAGAAGGAAATAACTGTAGCAACATATGAAGTATAAATAAGATAGGGACATGATTTAAATGAAAAAAAATAACATGAAGTAGGTAGGTTAAATAAAATACATGATGAGTTGGAGAGTAGTTCAACTGAGGTAAATAGGGGTCCATTAGAGGCAATTAAAAATAATTTAAAGAGATAAAATGAAGATTTATAATAATAATGTGAAGCTATGCATAGAGACTGGATAAAAAAATAAACTTTATTGGTAAAATAAAATAATCAATATAATCGTAGCGAGGAAGAAGTAGCATAGCTTAGTACAAAATAAACTATACTGGAACAAAAGAAGATGCGCTTAAATAATTAATATAAATAACATGAAAAAGAAATAAGGGATATTAAAAATAGCCTAAAAAATTTATAGAACGATATGAATAAATTAAATGATTAATTATCAAATAATAAATATCAAACCTAACAATTAGAAAATGAAAATTTTAATATTGAGAGTGAATTTGTTGAAAAATTAAAGGAACTTGAAAAAGAATCAGTTAGATTGGAAGTAGAAATAGATAAATTAAAAGAAAGCAAAGCTGATCTACTTAATGAAATAGTTGAATGCGAGAAACACATTTTATTATGGGAACGCAAAATTTAACTAGAAAAATAAATGCAAGAAACCTTAGACCCAAATGTCGGATAAAGTGAATTACAAGATATAAAAAAAGAAATTCATCGAATGGAATTACGTCTAGAAGATCTAAGAAAAAAATAAGAACAATTAATAAATGAAATGGAAAGAGCTGTCAATAAGAGAGAGACCATACAATTAAAATATATCAATAAGGGAAAAGGTACTATTCAAACAAAGAACGGATTGTAAACATAAACAATAGATTCAAATCATTAAATTAGCAAACAAATTAATACCCTCAAAAATACACTCAATCAAACTTCTAACAATGCTAAACTACTAGAAGAAGGAATACAATAGAGATAAGAAGAAATGGAATAAGTATTTACTTTTTTATTAATACTTATCCTATACTATCATAATAGATTGCTCAATAAATTTAATCATCAAATGAAAGATATCAGATCATTGAAAGCGATACAAATCAATTCAATTAAAATTTATTCGCGTCTAAAATGTAAAAGATAACGAATATCTTTAAAATTAGTCAACTTTAAGCACAAGCCAAAGGTTATGAAGATATGGCTAATAATACTCACAAATTAAGTTATCCAGAACCATAAATACGAAAGTTATTATTTTAAAAATTCATCTATATTTTTATTATTTTCAAACATCCCAAAGAAAATTAGATGACGAGCGTAAATTGACAACAAATTTAAAAGAAGCATTAAATAAATTAGTTGATGAATAACCATAATATACGACAATTATTTAATCTCTACTTGAAATTTAATGACAAATCAAATATTATTATTATAAAAATAAAATAATTTAAAATAAATATTTCATTAAATTTATTTATGTTTTACCTCGTTTAGTAATGTTCTTTTTTAAAGGAAAATGAATTTTGCAATAATTAATATAAAATTGATACCCTAAGTAATTTAGAAACCATAGCTATATTATAATGAATATTCAAATAAATATTTCTTTTAATGGGTAAGATAGAGAAATTAAGTCGAATTATTAATTGATTATATGTGACTTATAATAAATAATTGAATCAAAATTAAACATAATATTTGATTAAATAATATGATTTATTTTCACGAATTTATTTAAATATATTCTAAAGAAATAAAGTTTAAGAAATAATGTAAGATTCTAACAATAATATTGATTAGAAAAGTGAAACTAGCTCACTGCCTAATTCTACTCCAAAAAAATAAGTATCGAATTTAAAAGTTAAGGGGACTGAATAAATTTCAATTATGAAAGAAGCTAATGGTATTGTTCGGTAAATTAAATTCTTCATGGTAAGTGAAAATATTGATGGTGTAGTTGAAGTTTAAAGCACAGCAACTATAAAAGTGGCTTTGACTATATTTTTAAAAAATTTTGAATCCAACTTGAAATTAGATATGGATCCAAATAATTATTAAATATTTATGGCTAAAAAGAACGGACAACCAAAAGATGATTATGGGGCTTTCTTGCCAGATTAATAAATAGGAAAGACTGGTACACTTGCATACTCGATCATATATAATACAGTAATTAATTGAATCAATAATAATAAAATAATAGGCCATGAAATATCAAAATCAAACAATAGAAAGTGAATAAATAAATGTAAAAAAAAATCAAGAAAGTCCAATGAGGCCTGATAAATAAACTATTTTGCTTAATACCTATTCAAATCCATTATCTGAAATGGAAGGTTTGAGAGAAAGGAAGAAGGCCTTATCTAAAGAAATAGAGCCGGTAACATAAAAACATAAAAGAAAATTTTGGTTTATAGATATTTTAGGATGTGGTGGGTGTTCAAATGAATGAAATTATTTTTTATTGTTTACTGTATAATATATACACATTTATATATAATATATATAGATATAAATATATACGTTATTTAATTTATATAAGTATAAATTTATAGTATTTTTGAAAACAATATTAATATTATCATTAAGTATGCTGGGATATTTTTTGATCTCTCAGATTTTAATAAACCAAATCGATATTTTTACTGATAATACGATCGATACTATTTATGCCATCAAATTTACCCAATAATAATTCATTTTATTCTACATTTTCAATAAGACTTTATTATTTGAGATAATTATTTCTTTCCTAAAAATATATATTGATTATAAATTATTTTTACCATTATATGTATCACATTATTTTAAAGATTTTAATAAGAAGTTTTTTTGGATTTAAAAAAATTTTGCTCGCTTCCCAATTTACTCAAATATTTTTAACCAATCCATAATTCATCTAGCATTAATTTAGATTTCATAACCGATAATTTTTAATGCATTTTTTGAATTTATTCTAATAAATTTCGATTAAAATAAGATATTTTTGATAATATTTGCTGAATTTTAGAGTCCTCTATTGATTTTATCAGTAATTGAGCATAACTTTAATCGTGATATTATTTTATATCTGTTTTAATTATTATATAGTCTAAAATATATTCCACTAAACTATCATAGCTCAAATTTTATTTCAATTTCTTAGAATCATTTTATTATATTATTTATTCCATGTGTGGTGTATAGCCGTGAGTATTTTCAATAATATGATAAAGATCTAATTCAATATAAATATTTATTAATATTATACGAGTTGGATTAGTTATTTCTTATTATATTTCTTTAAAATTCATTGCTAATTACTCAATAAGCTCATTTAAATTTTTTAAAAGTTAGATCTATTTTTCACTCACTGTATAAAAAAATTAAAGTTAATTTTTGTAATATTTTACATTAACTTCTTTTTTTGTATTTTAAAGAAGCGATTTTTTCTTTATGATCAACTTAATTGATTATGAATTATAACTGAGTATTTTATTAATTAATTTTAGAAATTTCATTTAATTGATGATCATCTTATTAATAATTTTCAATTCCTATTTTATTAAGTTACTCACTAATTTTTAAAACCCTCTAATTCCTTCTATTAACTTTTTTAATCTAATTAAGTTAACAATTTTATTCTAAATTTGTGATATAATTTTTCAGTTTGATTTAGTTCCTCATACCTAATATGATATTAATATATGATATTTTTTTAAAGAGTTTTCAATAATTAAAGTACATTCATCATCAAAAATATTTTGAATAGTAGAATTTTAAAATTATTATTTTTTGGATCCATTCTATTGTTAATATTTATTTTACAAATAATTCAACATACTTCCTTATTTACATTAAGGTAGTTAAACCTTTTCCTGGTTTTAGAAATTATTGCATATTTATTTTATATTCAATGATTAACCATTTTGTATGTAAGGATCTCCCTGTTAAACATATTATCTTTATATAAATATATTTATGTAATTACTAATTTTGATTTTAAATCTAGTGATCTTAAAAATTCATTTCTGTTGATAGGATATTTTGAAGATTTTTTTTATTTTTAAATCTAATTTATGATTTTGTATCTTCTTATGATCTGACTTCCATTAAATTTAAATTTTTTCTTTTTATCAAATTTAAAAAATAAATTTATTATTAATACTCTTGATCAATTACATGAGTCCGTGATTAACTTGTCTATTACAATGTTATAAAATTAGAATTAATTAGTTTATTATCTTGTATAAAGGTTTTTCTCGTTACTCTACCATTTATTTTTCGACGAGTATCTATAATCATGTCGTGGATTTTATGAAAAATTACAAATAGTACAATAAATTATTATTTATATTTATGAAAAATTTTTCAGCCTATAAATTCAAATAAAACAAGTTAATCTATAATTATCTGTTTCTAACGCAGGCATAATTTTAAAATAATAATAAAATAGAGTAATAAGAGATTAATTTTTTTTAGGACGATTTTGGTGATAGGATTTGGCTGATATTAATTTTAAGATATTTAATTTAACTGAGTTAATTATTTTCTTTATATATATATATATATATTAATATGTTCAAACAAATACAAGACTAAATTTTTCTTCAAGTAATTTATTCTTTTCTTGATCAGTTAAGAAATTAAATTGTTCAAAATAATTCTCAATATCAAATTATAGCATGGATTTCTAAGTGAAAATTGAAAATATTTAAATTTTTTGTATTTTTGTAAATTAAATTAAAATATTTACTTCATTTAAGAATAAATTATTAAAGACTATTGCATCTAAGATATAGCAAAGTAAAATTAATTTTTGATCTTCATCTTAGCCTTACTCGTCAGAAAGTTAACTATAATAATTTAGAAGAGTTTCTTTGTAATTCTAATCAAATATGGGTGTGGGATATGGCGATAGTTCAGATATTACTTACTGATTTGGATTTGATACGTTCTAAAATATTTCTCTAAAAAATTAATACAAAAAATATAAATTAATAATTTATTTTATAAATTTTACTTCATTTGGTTTAAGATAATATTGAAGTGACTTTCAATCACTTATTTTTCTTCTTAAAGCATTTTAACAAAGTTCAAGAATGGATCATTTTCATATAGTTTTCCAAAATAAGTACATTTAAATATGTTAGTATGCTTTTCTATATTTTATATTAGCTCTGAATTTTGAATAAGTAATTTTTTTAAGAGTATGAATACTGGTAGATATACATTTGTATATTTTGAATGTTGAAATCTTTATATCTAATCAATAACTCTAGCTAAGAATAAAAATGTATTTCGTTTGGCCAGATATAAATTAACAACACGATCAATCTCACATTGTATCAAACGATTCTATTGTTAAATTTGATTGGCTTGATCAAAATCTTATTATTTTTGTTCCTCTTCTTTTATTATCATAGGCTATGGAATTTTTCCTTTTTATTATATATTAGCAATCATATTTTTATCATTAATTTAATCTAGTTGATTTTGATTCTTTTTATATAAATTGTTGTTCCTATCCATATCTACTTATCTAGCAGCTATAGATGATATCGTAATCTAATTAAGTGCTAATTGTTATTTTTATATTTTTTGTAAATAAAAATTAAATTGATAATTAATTATTATTTAAATGAAATACCTTAAAAGCCCTCTTTGGATTAAAATAATTTGTGGTCATAGATAACATTCCATTTCATACGATATCTGGGATCATAAAGTAGCATTTAGGTTAATAGATCTTATGATTCAGCGGAAATTCTAACTCCATTTCTATTAAAATCAGGTTTTCCTAAAATTATATTGATTTATTAAAATTTAATTTATAAATAATATTTAACTATTTTTAACATCTGTTATAAATGCATCGTAATTCTTAGTTGAAAATGGTAATACACCAAAAAGCATTTAATAATATATAGCTCCTATAGAAAACATATCAACTAACAGACCATAATTTTTAAATTCTATAACTTCTGGTGCCATTGTACCTAAGGTACCAAGTGCAGATTTAACTAATTCATCCTTATAAATTATTGTATTGAAATGAGATAAAATTTATAATACTTTATTATTTAATCTTTTGGCGAATCCTAGATCAGCTATTTTAATGACACCCTTATCGATTAGAATATTAGCTAGTTTTAAATCTCTATGTATTACGTTTAATTCATGTAATCCTTTCATTCCATTTAGTAATTGTTTTAAATAATCTATTGCATCTTTTTCGGGTAACTTTTTCTTCCTCTTCTCCCATAATTTTTCAAAATCTCCTTCTATAGAAATAAAATTAAATTTACGATAAATTTATTTAAAAAAATAAAAATAAAAAATACCATTACAAAATTCCATAACTAGATAACAGTTATTATCACTTTCAAGATACTTTTCTAATTTTACTACATTTTCATTATTACAATTCATTAAAACTTAGACTTCAGTTTATAATAGTTCACCAACTAGACCATTGTGTTCTTTTCTATAATGAATTTTTTTTTTATTTGGATTGGGTAAATTAATTATATGATCAAAAAAAATAATTTACAGTTTAATCTTTGGCACAGACTTTACAGCAACTGTTTATTTGGTATTTATATTCTAGGCTTCATAAACCTTAAATTATTGAAATTATTTATATATTATAAATTTATTTATAATATCATATATTGTTAAAAAAAAAATACAAACCTCACCAAACGCTCCTTTACCAATTATATTTGTTAAAACATAATCATCTATTTTCTTTCCTGGAAATGTAGATTTCATTAATTTAGATATAGATTTTGATTTTTCTATATTATTATTAAAAAAAATAAAATAATATATATTTAGAAATAATTAGTAATCTATTAGATTTATTTAAATATAACATAATAATAAATAATAATGAAATTAAAATATATAAATAATATAAATAATGTAAATAATATGAATAATTTATAATTATGAATTCTATGGAATTAAAAAAATAATATTTATAAGTAAAGTCATTTATGACATTTCATTAGAGGGAAATTTATATCCCTTTAAGAATTTACTAAATAAAAATTAAAATATAGTGGACCAACAATAATTGGGAAATCAAAGGTGGTCTATTTTAAATAAGTAATCATTTCAATTTATAAAAAAATGATATATATATATATTATTATTATAATAATTATATTTATTTTGTCTTTTTAAATAGAAAAAAAAAGGATCTTATAAAAATGAATAAATCATCACTTACCCGTAAGCTAACTCCATTACTTAATGTCAAAATGTAAGATAAGGGTAGTCTTAATTATTAAAAAGCATATATGAAACTTGAAGAAAAACTAGAAGAATTATTGAAGAAAAAACGTTCTCGTAGTAGAAACTAGTCAAAAATTCGATCGCATAGCTATTAAAACAGTATAAGCTATTATGACTAAGATGAAAGTTCAGATGAATTATTTGATATGGATCAAATAAAATCAACCGATTCATAGTTAGAAAATAAGGATTAATAGGTAAAATTAGATATATATCTATATATATATAATTTTAATAAGTCATCTTGTATTTTTTAAGATGGTTTTTTTGACTTCTAATAGTAATATTAAAATTAAATGAATGAAAAAAATCAAACCGATTTATATCATCTTCGAAATGATGAATATTCTTCGAATAAATTTTCATCCCCACCAAATTATCAATATAAATAATAATAACAACTTAAATATCATTAATAATAATAACAACAATAATAATAATAATAATAATAATTATAAAAATATTAGCAATAATAATATTAATATTAATACCAGTTATAATAGAATGATTAAAATAAAGATTATGAAAATGAGGAAGAAAATGAGGATGATGATAGTAATAATATCTATAATACTAATGAAGATGATAATGAGGATGATGGTGATGATGATGAAGATTAAAATGATAATGATAATGAGGAAACTGAGCCAACAGAGCTAAGTGAGCCAACTAATACAGAATAAGAATCTAATTAATAAATAATAATTGAAGATGACAATAATTCAAAATATTAAGATAATGAAATATAATTTATAGATGATAATAATGATTCTAGCGATGATGATAATTATGGTGATGGTGATGATAATGATTAAGATACAGATAATAATAGTAATTTAATATAGGATAATGATAAGTAATAATAATAGTAGTAGTAGGTGAAGATTTAAAAGGATGATGAGGATAATATTCCGCACTTTTAAATGAAGAAGGGTGAGATTTTTATAGATAAGTTTATGTCAATAGAACCATTAGGGGAGGGTACTTTTGGAAAGGTTATAAAAGTATAAGATATTAAAACTAAATAATACTATGCGATGAAAATTATAAAACCTTTAAAAAGACATAAGGAGAATGCTAAAATAGAAGCTTAGATAATTATAGCAATATAATAAATGTAGCAAGAAAATGAGGATACAAAGATAGTTGAGTTAATTGAGCATTTTGAATATGGTGAATATTATTGTTTGGTGTTTGAACTACTAGGAATGAGTGTATATGATATATTATAGAAGAATCAGTTTACAGGATTTCCGATTAATAAATTAAAAATAATATTGAAGGATTTATTAATAGGTATAGATTTCTTACATGATTTAAATTTAACCCATACTGACTTGAAGCTAGAAAATATAGTATTTGTAGATTGGAAATTAGAAAAAACAAAAGATGGGTAAATTTTTAAAAAAAATCTATAATTATATTTATTTTTTTGTTTTAATTATCA
>Ga0102912_1000129_pt1 | contig 11161 bp, 2 predicted proteins | sample Colrivmeta1560A3_FD_78499 | JGI IMG/M metagenome (GOLD analysis project Ga0102912, IMG submission 78499) | Estuarine microbial communities from the Columbia River estuary - metaG 1560A-3 | ecosystem: Environmental > Aquatic > Marine > Intertidal zone > Estuary | place: USA: Columbia River Estuary...
ATTTTGTTTTTATACTAGATTATCATTATCTATTAGGTCGTTTTATTGTAAAAGTTTTTGTGTAAGTAATTTATCACCTTTTTATGTCATAATAATTTGTTCAATTAATTCACTTAGTGTGAGCTCTTGATATTGAGATTAATTCATTTCCTCTTTAATTTCTAAAATAAATTCATTGTATTCATTCTATTGATTTTAACTTATGGATTCATTGAGCATATTAAGACTAATGCTTTTATCTTTGTCTGCTATGAATTACTATTTTTATTTTGATAAAATTTAAGGGGATTTAGATGAGGATGATTAAGTTAGCGTGACTCCATCTAAATTTAAGGGTGGCATAATTAATTCATTATGAACATAGAGATATCCTAGGAAGGAAATAACATCCTATAAGGCAATTTATGATGCCTCACTTTCATATAAATCAATTTTTTTACCGAGTACTTATTCTTTCATATGATCGAATAGTTTATCTTTTTTTTCTTTAATTCTATCAATAAAATTTTTATCAATAATTGGTTTTGGTTTATAAATCTTATCCAATATTTCTTATTTTTTTCTAAGTGTAATATTGATAGCACCTTATGCAATTTGTATATCCAAATCATCTAGTGTAACTGTCTTGAGATTTAATATTCTATTAATGATGGAAACCCTCTTCTCCCACCTAAATTATTATACCTCATTGTATACCTTATCTATTATAGAATTAATAAAACCTCCTATTTCACTTATCACTGGTATTGCTTTAGTGGTAATATCTAATGCATTTTTTGTAATATTATATATAAATTTTTCTTTTTCTTTCATTACCTATCCCTAATTCTGGCTTTAAAGTATACCACTGGATATTAATTTATAAGACATTAGATAATTAAATAATGTCCAATAAAATGATCTATAATATTCATGTAAATTTATATCCTCTTTTCTAATTTCAGATATTTAATTTTTAATTTCACTTCTCTATTACATACCTGATTATTATGATATTTCTATCAATTAATTTATTTTTTATTCTTGTTAATTTATTAATCTACTTTATATACCAATTTAATTACCCTATTTCATTAATTCATTCATTATGTATTTATATTATTCTGCTATTCTATCTAATTCTGTTCCTATATTATCATCATAACTCATTCTACCCATATCATTATTTTCACATCCATTATCTAATTTATCATTTATATTCTTTGTAGAAACTTAATTTAATCTCATATAATCTATTGCAAAATTCTTTAACTTTGGATTTTATTATATAATTTCCTTATTGCTCTCAATATGATCATCTATCATTAATCTTTATTTCATTATATTCAATAATTTTATTATAGTTTCTTGAGTTTAAACTATATTAACCTAGGATAAATGCTTAGATACACTAGAATCCTTTAGTAATCTATCAGCTTATTCAATATCTAGGTAAGACTACTTTTAATCTACATTTAATAATAGTGTACCCCTATAACAATATGCCAATAGATTCCTAGGATCCAATTTTAATGCTTCGGTATAACATAATAAAGCATCAAAATACTATCCTAATTTTTTATAGGCATTACCCTTCCCTATAAAACCATTAGAATATTTGCCATCTATTTTTATAGCCCTCTCATAACATTCCAATGCCTCACGATATTTATCCCAATCAACTAATACGTTCCCTTTACCATTCCAAGCATATGTAAATAAAGGCTATATATCCAATGCTATATTATAACATTCCAATGCCTTTTCTAATTCATCCCTTAATCTATATATATTTCCTAAACCATTATATGCATCACAGAATCTCTCATATTTTTATATTGCAATCTTATACATCTCCATTGCCTCATCCAAACGATCCAAATCAAATAGCGTATCGCCCTTACCATTATATGCAAACGGAAAATCCCCATTTAATTTTATAGCCTACCCATAATTCTCCAATGCCTTATAATGCTAACCCAACTTTCTCAATACATTACCTTTATTAGTGTACGCCTAATAATTACCAGGATTTAATTTCAATGATATATCATAATTTACCAATGCCTCATCATAACATTTTAACCATTTCAAAGAATAACCCTTCAAATTATATGCATCCGATTAATCAGGATATTATTTTATTACTTTATTAAAACATTCCAAAGCACTCTAATAATCCTTTATCTATATATAATTATAACCCAAATTATAATCAATCTAATAATCCCGTATCTTATTTTATCTAGCCAATTTATACACCTAAATAGCTATCATATATATTTCCTAATCCTAATAAACCTAAGCCTTTATTATATAAGCCTATACACACTTTTCATCAATCCTTAAAATTTCATCGCATTTTTCTACACACATTTGATATTATTTTTAATCCAATAGCTCTTTAGCTTATTAAACTAATATACCATGTCTTTCGGACATTTTAAAAAGAAATAAAAAAATATAAATATAATTCAAAGATATTGATTCTATATTTTTTTTTTTACATATATATTATAAGTATTGCATTAAAATATACAATATCGATAATTTATTATAGATATAATCCTTATTCAAATAACACTTTCTAAAAAAAATATTTAAGAAATCTTTGCTAATATATCAAAATATTTAGCAATTTTTTTCTTTCTTTTAATTATCTTCGCGTAATTTTCTAATATTTCTGCACTACATTCAAAATATAGGCAATTCAATAATCCTATTTCTTTGTTAGCCTTAATTTATAGCAATTAAAAATTAATTTATGCCTAGAGGAAACTAACACTTTCATCAGTGCGCTAATGGGTTTATGTACCCACAAATATTTTAGGTCTGTTTTAATGTTCTCCTTGCGAAAGCTCTTCATACAACCTGAAATAACAAAAAAAATATTTCTTATTTTTTTTTAAATGTTAACTAAATTTTTAGCATTCTAATATCAACTATGATCGATTACAGAAAAAGCTATAATAAATGCATCAGCTTGATTATAAATTAAAGATCTTATATATTGAAACTACTCCTATTCATAAGTATCCCTACATATATAAGTAATTATATTTTTAATATTAAATCAAGCTATGATTAATAAATTATAAAACCATTTGGCAATTTTTTTTTTTTAAGTATCGTCTTGTAATTTAATAGCTTCAAGCTTATCTAGTTCTTGTAATATTTCTGCAATACTTTCAAAATCCATACTAAAACGTAAAAAATTTATTTATTAGACCACATTTAATATATTTTGTTTAAAGATCTCTGATCGGTCATTATTCATGTTGCATCTGTTTAAAATAAAATTATTTCTGATTGTAAGTCAAGATAAATAGCCAGATTGAAAGGGATAGTTTTGGAAACAATGTATAAATCTTTAACAATATCAATTCCCCATAATATAGAAAATAAACGAAAAAATTTATAAATAATATATGATATAAATATATATATTTATTCATTTTAATAATATATATATATATATATATATAATTTTAAAATATTTGAAAAACAAAAGCAAAAATATTTTATACAAATTATTATTTATATTTCCGCGATGAGACACAATGATGAATATGATTATTTATTTAAGATAGTTTTGATAGGTATAGAAAGAAATGTCATAAAATCTAATTAAAAATTAAAATATAACTATTAATAGGTGACTCTGGAGTAGGAAAATCAAATATTTTAACTAGATTCACTAGAGGAGAATTTAATCTTGAATCTAAAACTACTATCGGAGTTTAAAATATAACAAATATAATTTTTATCTTAATTCATTTAGGTTGAATTTGCAGCTAAATAAATTACTATAGAAAATAAAAAAATAAAAGCGTAAATTTGGGATACAGCAGGATAAGTATTATAATAAAATATATAAATTCATAAATAATTATAATTCCAACTTCCACAAAATAAAACAAGGAAAGATATAGAGCCATTACATCTGCCTATTATAGAGGAGCAGTAGGCGCTTTATTAATATATGATATTACAAAATATGTTTCTTTTGAAAGTGTTGATAAATGGCTTTCAGTAAAAAAACTTCCATTAAAAATAAATAATTTTTTTTAAAGGAACTAAGAGAGAACGCTGAAAACGAAATGGTTATAATGTTGATTGGGAATAAATCTGATTTATAGCATTTAAGATAAGTTGCTTCTGATATAGGTGCATCCTATGCTAAAAGGAACAATTTAGCTTTTCTAGAGACCAGCGCGTTATAGGGCGATAATGTGGATTTAGCTTTTAATTAAATTATAGAAAGTATTTCATTATTTTATTTACATTCATTTTATAAGTAATATACAATTTAAATCATAAAAAACAAACAAATACTAATAAATTTGATACAAAAAAAAACCTATAAAAAGAAAATGCTGTTAAAATAGAAAATAAACAAGATGGATGCTGTTGAATAAAAAATAAAATAATACAAAATTTAAATTTATTCAATATATTATTTTTAATTTTAATGGATAAAAATCAGATAACAATATAAAATGAAAAAATTTGTCCGTTTTATAATATTGATATAAAATATTACACAAATAATAAACCTCTCACTGTTTCAAATTGATATATTATTATATGTATTTTTATATTTTTTTTTATTGGTTAACTTGTTCTATGTTTAAAATATTGTTGGCAATTCTATTTTTTAAGATGATGCTTCGATTTCACCATTAAATTTTGATTCTTACTTTTCCATTTTAACTAAATGTGATAAATTATAAATTTTCTTATATTTTTTCTATAAATAATGTGAAAGAAATATATTCTTCTAAATTTAACTTGAAAATACATTGTGTAAATCTTTAGATTAAACATGTTTAACCTAAATTTTAGGAACAATTTATTATTACTATTATTATTATTTTTATTATTATAATTTTTATTATTCAAATTCTTGATAATCAGTATCGGTATCAATAGATTCTTATTATTTCCATGGTTCATTTTTGTTTAACTAAATATCAAGTGATATATTTCTTCTTACTTTTTCTTTATTATTTATTAATCTAGAATTGGAAAAATTTTGTGTTCTATTTGATTAGGTTATTTTTTTCGATAACGTGTAACTTTACTAATAATATCCTCTATCTAGTAATTATTCATTTCGATTGACACTATTAAACCTTTCTCTTCCCATCATTACATTCTTCATTAATTTACTATTTGTTTTATAAAAAGGGTGAATTAATGAATTTTAAATTGAATTGATTGATAAGGTATCTTTTTTTGATTATTTAAAGAAATCATTCATTGAGAGTATATATGATTATCCTTCCTTATTCATTTGATTTACAACACCTTGATAGAAAGAGACTTTTTAGTTTATTTCAGAATACTTAATCAAACTAACGGATTGATCATAACTTAATAATATTATATCTTAGTCCGAATTAAGAAAATAAGCAAATAATATGGGTATATGATATTTAATTTATGCTATTATCATTTTCTTAAAATTCCTTATAATAATAATACCATCCATACTGCATGTTAAAACTTATTTTTTTTCATATTCACTGTCAATATTTAAAATTTTCTACTCATATGAATCATAACCATCAATAGATTTTAGAATGAGACTATTCACACATTTAAATGAAAAAATAGAAAATGTATATGGAATTTTCTATAATCCAATGAACAATTTTTAATGATCGACATGTATTATTGCATTACACGGTAATTGATATATAAAGACCTCTTAAATTTTTTATTTATTGATCCAATATAATATTAAAGTATTTGATTTTGTTAATATTATTAATCCTATCTATTATTTGTTCTAAATAAACTTAATAGTATTTATATCTTTATTATTGTATTTTAAATGATCTAAATATTTCTAATTTAGTAAATCGTACAATATTATCATACCAGATTCTTGAGCTATCACAAGATATCTATCAATGTATTGTACTTTTTATTAGTTATTAAATGAATCTTCATTCGTAATTAAATAAAATTACGGTTCATATAACATGTCACAGCATAACACTTTTGATTCCCTATCATAAAAATCATATCTAGAGAAATCTTTCTTACCCAAAATATTTAATATCTCTCCATTCAATTCTATCATATAAAATATTCCATTTTCTGTCATTAGGTATGAATTTTCTGATTATTTACCGATAAATTACTGTATAACTTTTCCCTCTATCTTATTTAATTATGTTTTCTTCATTTTACTACTATAACTATTTATATCAATTAGAACAGAGTTGTCAATTAATAACATTATTGAGTTCAATTTAGTAGACTTTATTTATTTATATTAAATTTTAGAATACTTCTAATATATATCGTCGTTGTTCTCATTATTATTTTATTCATATTCCATAATCTATGAACTAATTTATCCATTTTGATATTACGATTCATATTCTGCTGATAACTTCATTTTACTTCTTTGTTTGAATAATATTTCATCCGAAACCGTCAAAAATTACGAGCAAATATAATCAACTCTTTATTTTACAATACATAACCTCTTCTAATAAAAATAATCAATTTTTTCATTTAGATATTTTACACCCTTAAAATAACATCCTATTATTAATTCATTTTTAGAACTATATATTCATTATTTAATTGTGGATCTTAAAAAAAAATTATAATTAAATACATTAATATTAAAAATGGTCCACTACAAAAATAATTTTAGTCATAATTGTTTATTATTGGAAAAACTGATAATTTTCTTACCTCCTAAAGACTAAATAAACTTATTATACCTTCTTTTCCTAGGGTGAAAATTTCATTATCATCTAATTATATAGATTCTATTTCGCTTGAACTTAATTTAGCTTTCATTATTGCCTTATAGTTAAATTTATTTATTATATTTCATCATAAATTACAGATATATTTAAAGATGATTATTTAACTTCATTTGGAATTATAAATAATTTAACTAACCCTTTTTTGAAGCCCACAACTAGAAAATCATTTTCCTCGAATATTTTAACACAAGAAATTATATCATCTTATTTTATCATAAAAATTTTATAAAAATCTTAATTCCTATAAATAGTTATCTATTATTCACTCCATACTAATAATTTATTTCCACATACTTATACATCTATCATTATTTTTTTCTTAAAAAAATAAAAATTACCATAAATTTTTGTTGATTCATATAATTAAAAACTATGTAAAAATTTGATATTAAATGGTTTAATTGTTAAATTTATCATTGTTACTGATATTGATTCATTTGTAACAAAAACTAAAAATTAAAACTTAAAATCATACATTTTATTTATAAAATACATTATCGTTAAATTTGATTATTGATTTATTTAGTTTATCGAAATTTAATTAGTGTAGTTTTTAAAATGTTTTAGCCAGAAATATATGCATCAAACTATCCTCAGTCAGTATGAAATATATTTAATTTTTATTAGAGTAAGCCGCTGATATCTAATACAAATTTAATATAATATTATGTATATTAATGTCTACAATTCTATGATTTGAATATTGACGAAAATCAATATTTATCTTTACAGTTTATATTTGATAATTGATCAAAATAATATTTTTATTGTCATAAATTAATATTATTTAATTTGTCTCATCAATGTTTAGTACGGTAAGTTTACCATTTTAGGTTTTATATGAGGATTTTAAGTGGAATCCAATTTCGATTTTAGACATAAAATATTATAATTCAATTTTATAATATAAATTTAAATTAATTTTTATCACCTTTGAATTTACACAATAATTATAATTTTTGTAAGAAATTATTTTTTTTTTTTTCCTAGAGTTATTTCTTTTATGTATAGACGTCAAAATTTATTTTTAACATAATCTAAATTATTTATAAAATGAAATTTCCCTAATATAGACCTATAATCTACTGATGAATACTTTTTATAGCTTTCCAAAAAATTAATGGATACATTATGAACAAATTTAAATTTCAAAAAAATATAAATTAAAAATCGACACCAATTACGTTGTATTTTATTTTTTTATTTTTTAAGATATTGAGATTATATAATTATAATTTAATACAATATTATATTATATAATAAATTTACTATAAATTGTATTATGTTTATCATAAAAAAAAAAATTAAATATTAAATTTGATTATTTAAAATTATAAATGAGTGAAATTACTAAATCAAAGGATGGATCAATCATAAAATATCCAATTACAATAGGTAATTAATATATACTTAAAAGTTGTTTCTATAGGGGAAAATTTCATAATAGATATTTAGGTTTTTAAATAAAAACATTAAATATTATATTTTAATAGCAATATAAATACTCAAACCTGATACATATCTTACAATTAAATTGGTAAATTAAATTATTTAACTTATTTAAATTATTTTTAGACAAATCAGGATGCAAAGAATAATGAAGAAAAAATTTTAAAAAAATTAGAAAATTGTATTTAGAGATAGGATTATTTTTAATAAAAAATAATTTATATTATAGTATCGTGTGTGCCAAGTTTAATTGATAAGGGGATTGATTCTTTTTAGGGGTAGATTTACATGTATGAAGTTTATAAGAGATTGGGTCCATCTTTGAAACTATCGTTTAAGTTCATGGATTAGAATTTTAATGTTTAGACTATTTGTATGATCGCATTAAATGTGGTAAGTTTTTTTCTTTCTATAATATTTTTATTGCAAACATAATTATCAATAACAATCAGCTATCAGCATTAGAAAAAATTCATTCGCTACACATAGTACATAGAAATCTAAAACCTAAAAAAATAATATCGAATTTAGTCGAATCGAATTCCTCCAATAAAAATGAAATTTATATAATAGACTTCAGATATTCATAAAAATATAGATCTAAAAGTGGAAAATATCATATATTAAATGATAATAATTCATTTTTGAATAAAGGTTTTGTAAATAAATTTTCCAGTTTGAATACGCATTTGGGTTTGGGTATAATTACTTTATTAAATTAAGTTTTTTCTATTTTAATAAATATAAATAGCTCCCTCACCTAAAGATGATTTAGAATCTCTATGTTATATCATAGTTTTTTTGTTTAAAAAAGGATTATTTTTTCCATATTATAAAAAAAAATCAAAAAACGAAAAAATTAAAATTTTGGAAGAATTTAAGATATCCCTTATTCCAGAAAAAATTTTTAAGGATCTGCCTTATGAAATCTCTTTATTTTATTAGTATGTAAAGATGACAAATATAAAATCATATCCATTCAGAGACTATGAAAATCTTAAAAATTTATTTCGCAGTATTCTATAGCGTACCAATTCCAACGAAAAAGATATTGAATATTGTTGGGTTGAGAAATTTAAATCTATTAAAATTAATTAAAATCAAAATAATCTTTAACAAGTTAATATCAATTTAGATTTAAATTAAGATTCAGATTCAGGTTCAGATTCAGGTTCAGATTCAGTCAAAAAAATAAATTAATTAGAAACCTAGCAGAAATAAAATAACTACGCAGGATTATAATTATTGAAAGATGAAAATTTTATAAGATCGTATTCGATCGGAATAATGGATAGCGATGATGATGCTAATGATACCTTAAATTAAAGAATATAATAAACTATAATACCCAAATTTAAGGAAGCCTTTAAATAAAAGTGAAGTTTATAAAGACAGCAAAATAATAGCATTTTAACTTTTTGATTATAATTTTTGTTCTTAATAACATCTAAAATTAAAAAAATTATTGTTTTTTCAAAAATTAAATTACAGTGATTAATGAGATAGAAAATTGATTACAAAAATAAAAATATATTTGAGTCATTTTAATTTTTCAAATCTTTTTTTTAAAATGTTGGATTATACATTGTAAGGCGACCCAAATCTAAATTAATGATGAGTGCTGTGACTTAATTTTTTATTGAATTTAGTTACTTCTTAAACTTTATCATTATCATTCTGATTCAGAACCTAAATAAAATTAAAATTTATCTTATTCTATCTTTTATCCCTATCAAACTTAAACACTGGTACATAATTCTCGAATGAGCTAATTGTATATTTACTTAAAACTTAGGGATTGATTTATTCATCAATCCTTTTTTTATTATATATTTTTATAAATAATAAAAATAAACTCACTATCCTGATAAACAGGGATTTCTTGTTGTAAAATTTAGATATCTCTCCTATTATTAATTTTATGTGCTAGATTAAATTATATGAGAATTGGGTCTTGAGTTGTAATTTCTAGGAAAATCTATGTTATCAAAATGAGAACTAGAAGATACGCATTTTTTATTCAATTATTCGCTATTAGTTGCACTCTATAATCTTGCACTGGCAATTGCTCGGCTCGATATTTACGATTAAATTTATTTGTTTATCGCTTAAAAATTATGAATAGATTTATGAGTCGAATTTTCTTTTATTAATAAACCAATTTTAATGATATATATTTAAAACACATTTAGGAATTTATTAAAATGACTAAGATAAATTTTAATTTTCTAATTTTGTTTTTTCTTAAAATTGCTATGATAGAATATCAATCCAAGATTAATAATTTCTTTATTGCTGTGAACTGTTTCCTTTCTGTAAAATCTTTTTTTTTGCAATTATTTTTTCTCTTGTGTTAGATATTCGCATTCTTTATTTTTTTTAAAAAATAAAATAAATTCACACAAATATTATAAAACTTTTCATTATATTCTTATTCATTTAATAAACCAGCATTTTAAATTATTTTTTTTCGCAAATTTAATTTTTTCAACTTTCTCTCAAAATTTACTTTATCAAATATTTCTAAGTATTAATCATTATCTATTTAAATTGCTTTAGGTAAAACCTATATTATTTTCTCAGTATTTATTATTTTTTACTCGATAGGATTAGAATATACATTCTTCTTCGACGATCTAAAACATTTCGATTATTCTAATTGGATATAATCCGAATCTAAAAATTTATCCAAATCTTCTACTGTACTTCTAATACCTTAAGGGAGTTTTGTCTTTTATAAGTTTATATTTTATTTTTGCTATTCTAACATATCTAAAATATTCATCTAAATAAGAAAAATATTAGTAAGTCCTCTCTAAAATTTATTAATCAAAATTATTAATTAATTAAATAAATATTAATATTTATTAAGCCATATATTAATAATTTATTTCAAAAAAAATTGAAAACAATCAGATATTATAGCTTTATTTTATTAA
>Ga0102912_1000130_pt1 | contig 11148 bp, 9 predicted proteins | sample Colrivmeta1560A3_FD_78499 | JGI IMG/M metagenome (GOLD analysis project Ga0102912, IMG submission 78499) | Estuarine microbial communities from the Columbia River estuary - metaG 1560A-3 | ecosystem: Environmental > Aquatic > Marine > Intertidal zone > Estuary | place: USA: Columbia River Estuary...
TTCACTGCATTAACCAAATGAATAATGTGGAGTATTTGCATTTTAATCCTATTGAGCCTGTCCATTAACACAATCTTCGTTTCCATTATCACTTAAGGCTGGCAAATTTAGCGAACTACGGAAATTATTAATTCCATCTATGCAATTTTAATAAAATGCTAAGGAAACAAAAATATTTAAATGGATATGATACCGTCCTATGCACTTGCTACAAAAACTATAGAAATTAGTAAAATCCCAACTTTACCCTTCATTGTTTATATTTTTAAATTTTTTGATTATTTATATCATTTTAAATAAATTTACGAAAAGATTTAAAACCTTAGAAGAATTCCAGTACTTTATACTATTTATTACAGATATTAATTTATTTTTACTGATTTTTTATTAAATAATTACTGTAATTTTATATAATAAAAAAAAAATATATTTAATAAAAAATATTACAAATTCCAATGATTTTATAATAAGATATTATTTACATAATAGATGATTATATACTTATGAATCTAAAATTAATAGTTTAAATATAATTCCTAAAAGATTCAAAATTAAATCAAACATAAGGATGATTTATGATATGCTTCTTTATCGAATATTAATGATTGATATCATTTGCTGGATTGTTTTAATATTAATTTCAATAATAGCTATAAAAAAAAAATTTTATGCTGGGAATGTTTTCTCATTCATATCTAAGCTAAAATTAAGCAAAATCAAAATATGTGGCAGCTCAATATGGCGATTATATAAATGAATATAAATCTAATGGGTTTCTGGTTAAGAAAAAAATTTTTAAAATTTCATTATTTTTTAAGATGAAAATAAAAATTATCATTAATATTAAAAAATATATTTTATAAATATATTTGTTAAGAATGAAACTTTATTTTTTTCAAAAAAAAATAAATTTAAATAGCAATTTATATTTTATTTAATATATCATTAATATTTTTAAAAATTTGATATTTTCATAGGCATTTTTTGAAGGATGGTAATTAATTCTAAATTATTTTTTTAATTTTTTAATCATATATATATAAACAAAATAGCCACAACCATTAGTATGGACATAAGTTAAATAGACAGGATAAATTCCATCAGCTAGATCAGGGCATACTTTAGTAAGTTTAGGAAAAACTCATTTGCTTTTTGGAGGTATTGATGCAGATAAAACAGAAAAGAAAAATGGAAAAATAGGGCCAAATAATTAACGTATTTTTATTATGATATTAATTTTTAAAATAATTAATAAATAAAATTAGTATATGTGCTTAAGGTATCTTCCAACTAAGTTGAATGGAAACTTTAATAATGCTTAGGAGATATACCATTAGCTAGATCGAGTCATGCTGCATGTGCAATTGCTCCAGATAAGATGTTGATATTTGGAGGATTTTATACCTCAATGCTTAGATTTAATGATACATTTATATTAAAAACATGTATTAAAAAAAATTATAAAATTAAATTTAAAAAAAAAATTATATTATATTAGAAAACTTTTAATGGGTACAACCACCTAATCAGAAGGTTACGGGTGAACCTAAAAATGCCGAAAGTAAAATTGGAGCTCCAGAACCAAGAGGAAATCATACGGCAACATTCCATAAAAATAAAGTATATGTATTTGGTGGTCATGGAGGTGTAGGATTCTAAACTAAATCATTTAATGACATTTATATTTTAGACTGTGAAACTTTTGATTGGACTAAATAGGAGGAAATTACAGGCCCCTTACCTGAACCACGAGGTGGTCATACTGCTGCTATTTTGGGTACTAAAGATTTACTTATGATATTTGGAGGATGGTCTTAGGTCAATTAGTATAACAATATTTGGATATTTGATATTGAAAAGAAGGTATGGATTGAAACAGATATATCTCATGAAATACCTAAATGGAATATGACAGGTCTTATGATTCCTTGTATTCCATCATATAAATATTTTATATTTGGTGGTTCAGTAGGTTAATTTGAAGAAGGTGGTAATAGAACAGGGAGTCGAATAGTAGATGATTCATTTTATCTAGATGTAGATTCACGTAAATGGAATGGTGTATAATTGGATCAATTTGATGCTAAAAAACCATTGAGACCAAAATAACGTGAATCATCTGCTGCTATTTATGATACAAATGATTCAAGAATTTTAATTTTTGGTGGTTGGTAAAATTAATGGTTAAATGATTTATGGTCATTAAATATATCTATGATTGTTGGACCACCATATGCGATATATGAACTAAAACCTAAATTAGGGCCTTTGACAGGTAAAACAACAATATAAATATCTGGTGATGGTTTTAAGGATTCATAAAATATTGTGATTAGATTTTCAGGTCCAAAGGTGTAAGAGGAAGTACCGGGTAGGTTTATAAGTGAGAAGGAATTATAATGTGAAACCCCATCATTTGAAAAACATGGTGTAGAAAAATATGGTGCAAAATAAGTAGAGGTACGTGTTAGTATAAATAAATAGGATTATACAATCTAGGGTTCATAATTTAAGTATTATTTAAATACTAAAGCTGATAAATCATTAGCATTTGGTCCAGGTTTGTTGAATAATAATTCAATTAGTGCTGAAACTTGTTTTTATATTTAGGCTCGTAATTAATTTAATGATAATCGTGAATCTGGAGCTGATGAATTTGAAGTCACTATAGTACGTCCTGATATCTTGAAATTATTGGAGGAGGAAAGAGATCGAATATTAAGGGAAAAGGCTCGTGAAGAGGAGGATTTAAAAAAGGGAATTAAAAAATAAGAAAAGGATGAATAAGAATAAGATGGATAAGAGGAGGAATAATATGAAGAGGACTAGGATTAAGCTATTGTAAAAATGGATGAAAATAAAAAAACTCTAGAATAGGAATTATTGGAAAAAGCTTATATAAAATCAGATGTTATTGATTAAGAAGATGGTACTTATTTGGTAAAATATTCTGTTAAGGAGCCATGTGCTGTATAGGTTCATATTAAGTTACGTAATGAGCGAGGTGAGTTATAAGCTATTCGTAGTTCACCACGAGATGCAGTTTTTACACCAGATGCTTTACCAAAATTTAATTAATTTTAGGGTAATTAAACTAATTCTGATATATCAAAAAGTGTGCACTAGTATTAGAAATTTATAAAAGAGAAGATTTCAGCGATATCATAAAAAGGTGTTAACTTTGCTGATGATGTAAATAAATTATTGGAGGTAATGTAGAATTTATAAGAAATCGATCAAGATAAAGAAACATTAGCACTTAAATTAGATGAATGTGAGGCTATATTGGCAATTTTTGCAAAAAAATTTGATTTAAAATTAGATCAAGAATTGAAGGATATTAAATCGTTATAATTAGAATGGGGAAAATTACTATTTGTGGCATAATAAGTTGAAAAAGAAATATCAGCTCCTAAAAAATAAGAGAAGGATCGTACAAAAGATAAAATTAAGAAATTTGAGGAAGAATTAAAGGAGTATCTTTTAAATATAAAGAAGGAAGTATTTTATATGTATAAAACTGGTATAGAGGATTCAAATAAGCGTATCATTGAGGTAAAATTAAAGATCGAAGAATTTAAGGATAAATTAATAGATTATGATAAATTTGCTAAAATGTTTGAATTTCCTGATGAGACATAGGGATGCTAGCGTACATTAGATACTATACGCTCTGAGGTTTCTGCTGTTGAATAATTATGGAGGCATATCAAAGATTGTGATAAAAGTTTTCTTGAATATCGTTAATTAAAATGGGGAAAAATTGATCCTAATGAAATGGAGGATTAGATTAAAAAATATAAAAAGTATTTAATAGATATGAAGGGTATTGATAAAAGATCAAATACTTTTGTAGGTATATCTGAGGATTTACGTAAATGGGCTACATTTATTCCATTATTGATAGAATTAAAAGATAATGCAATGAATACTCCTGATGGTAGACATTGGAAAGAGGTTCAGGTAGCAGTAAAATAAAGTTTTGATATGAGTGAGGATATGTATTTGGATGTAATATGGTAGTTAAAACTATTTGATTATAAGGATAGAATAGAAGAAATCACTGAGCAAGCTAAGTAAGAATCAAAAATGGATAAGGGTATAATAATTATATAGGATGTTTGGAAGGATGTTTAATTTGATTTACTTAAACACAAGGATACTTCTATATTCACATTGAAGATGCTTGATGAACATTTTGAAAAATTAGAGGAACATCAATTATAAGTTAATAATATGCTCTTATCAAAATATGTTAAACATTTTGAAAAAATGGTAGAAAAATGGAAATAAGATTTAGGAGCAGTATACGATGTAATTTAATTGTTATCAGAAGTATAAAAAACATGGTCTTTCTTGGAAAATTTATTTATATAATCAGAAGAAGTTAAAAAAGAACTACCAAATGAAAGTCGTTCATTTATTGACATTGATGACAGGATGAAATAAATTATGGAAAAGGGAGCTAAAGAAAAAAATATTCTATCTTTTTGTGTCATAGCAGGTATGCTTAAATAACTAGAAATAATATAGAGTGATTTGAAGGTTTGTGAAAAAGCATTAAATGAATTTTTGGATTCTAAAAGAACAGCTTTCCCTAGATTTTATTTTGTTTCAGTAAATGATCTATTGGATATTCTATCTAACGGTAATTCACCAGCTAAAATTAATAGACATATGTCTAAGATTTTCTAGGCGATAGATATGTTAAGATTGGAAGAGAATGGAGCAGGTGCTAGACCAAGCGCTGCTGAAATGATTACCTGTGTTGGTAGTGAATCAGTTATATTAACTAAATCACTTAGGTTGGAAGGAAAAGTTGAAAGATATTTAGATGATATGATTAATTCAATGATTTAAACACTTAGGGATAATGCTACACTCTCATTCCGTCTTCATCCATCTAATCAGGATTCTAAAGATAAAGATAGAAGAACATGGATTGAAAGGGATCCTGCATAAATAACTCTACTAGTTAATAATATAATTTGGTCAAATTATGTAGAGGAATGCTTTAAAAAGATGGCTGAAGGAAATCATTAATGTTTGAAGGATTTTCATTTAGAAAGTATTAAATTACTAACAGAATTAATTCGTTTTGTACGAGGTGATCTATCAAAAGGACTTAGATAGAAGCTTATGTGTTTAATTACAATGGATACCCACTCTAGGGATGTGATTGATAAATTGATTAATGAATAAGTAAGAAAAGCTGATGAATTTTAATGGTAATCTTAATTGAAATTTTATTGGCCAAAGGATGATTGTATTATTAGAGTAGCTGATGCTTCATTTAAATATTCTTATGAATATTTAGGAAATGGTCCTAGACTTGTAATCACTCCACTCACTGATCGTATATACGTTACAGCAACATAAGCTCTTAATCTAAAAATGGGTTGTGCTCCAGCTGGTCCAGCAGGAACAGGTAAAACAGAAACAACAAAAGATCTTGCAAATGCACTTGCTAAAGCTTGTTATGTTTTTAATTGCTCTTCCGAAATGAATTATGAATCGATGGGAAATATTTATAAGGGATTAGCCAGTTCAGGATGTTGGGGATGTTTCGATGAATTTAATAGATTGTTACCTGAAGTGTTATCTGTATGCTCTGTATAATTTAAAGCTGTAACAGATGCAATCAAAATGAATAAGCAACGTTTCCTATTTCCAGGAACTGGTTCAAATAATGAAATAGAACTCGATCCTACCTGTGGTGTCTTTATTACAATGAATCCAGGTTATTTAGGAAGAGCTGAATTACCAGAAGGATTGAAAGCACTATTCAGACCAATCACAGTCGTGGTTCCGGATTTAGAATTGATTTGCGAAAATATGTTGATGGCTGAAGGATTTGAAGAAGCTAAAATTTTAGCTCATAAATTTGTTACATTATATATGCTATGTAGAGATTTGTTGAGTAAGTAACTACATTATGATTGGGGTCTTCGTGCTATTAAATCTGTACTTGTTGTGGCTGGTGGCTTTAAGAGATCTGAACCAGGTATAGCTGAATAGGCATTATTGATGAGAGCGCTTAGAGATTTTAATATTCCAAAGATAGCATATTAAGATTTGGATATTTTTTATGGACTCTTAAAGGATCTATTTCCTGGTATTGATGTTCCTCGTAAAAGAGATGAATAATTAGAAAAAATTATTGAGAAATGTACGGTAGAGTAAAAGCTAGATCCAGATCCAGACTTTATTTTAAAAATTGTACAAACATCTGAATTATTGGCAATTAGACATTGTGTATTTGTAATGGGTCCACCTGGAGCAGGAAAAACATCTACATGGAAGACATTAGCTAAGGCTCAAGATGAATTAGGAAAAAAAACTACCTTATGTGATCTAGATCCTAAAGTTCTATCAACCAAAGATTTATATGGTTATAATTTACCAACCAAAGAATGGAAGGATGGTTTGTTAAGTAAGGTAATGCGTAATTTAGCAGAAACTCCTGATACAAATCCAAAATGGATAATAGCAGATGGTGATTTAGATGCAAATTGGATTGAGTCAATGAATTCTGTTATGGATGATAATAAAATTCTTACTTTGGCCAATAATGAACGTATTCCATTAAAACCTCATATGCGTATGTTATTTGAAATTAGAGATCTTAGATTTGCTACACCAGCTACAGTATCACGTGCAGGTATCTTATATATTTCTGATGATAGTGGTTATCAATACCGAGCATATATTAAATCATGGATTAAAAATAAATTCAGTGATGATAAGGAAGAGAAACTAAGATAGGATCTATAAAAATTATTTGATCGATATATTCCAGATACCTTATTGTATGTTAAGAAGCATTGTAAATTTTTAATACCTGTCAGCATAATATCGCTAGTTATATCACTTTGCAAAGCATTATAACCAATCTTAAATGGAGATAAAAATCTAGAACACTTATTCGTATATGCCTGTGTCTGGGCTATTGGTGGAGCCTTAGCTGAAAAGGATTCAATTGATTACAGAAAAGATTTTTCGACATGGTGGAAAGGTCAATGGAAAACATCAGTTAAATTTCCCTCTAAAGGAACAATTTTTGATTACTATGTGGATTAATCAACAGAATCAGTTAAATTCGATGAATGGGCAAAGAAATTAGTTTAAATTGATTTTGACCCAACTTAAGGAATGGTTATGGGTAATATTACGGTACCCACTAAAGAAACTTATGCTACTTCTGAGCTAGTAAAATCTTTTATATCAGTTTAACACGCTGTTTTATTAATTGGTAATTCTGGATGCGGAAAAACCTAGATTGCTAAAGGTATTTTAAGAGATATTGTAAGAATTTAACCAGATAGTTATTCTTACGTCTTAATAAATTTCAACTATTATACTGATTCTACATATTTATAGGCATAATTAGAATAACCATTAGAAAAAAAGGCAGGTAGATAATTTGGTCCTTAAGGAAAGGGATAATTAATATATTTTATTGATGATTTAAATATGCCATAATTAGATCCTTATGATACATAAACAGCCATAGCATTACTTAGATAGCATGCTGATTATGGACATTGGTATGATATAGGTAAGCTATAAATTAAAGATATCACAAATACATAAACTATAGCTGCTCTCAATCCAAGTGCTGGTTCATTCTTTGTAAATCCACGTTATTAAAGACATTTTTGGACTGTATCTATTTCAATTCCTGATAATGAGTCTCTATTTTTAATATATAATACATTCCTTTCAGGTCATTTAAAAAGATTCAAGCCAAGTGTTTAGGAATAATGCCCTGCTATTATTAAGGCTGCACTATAGTTGCATATGAATATTGTAAGTAATTTCCGTAAGACGGCAGTTAATTTTCATTATGAGTTTAATTTGCGTCATATATCAAATGTATTTTAAGGACTTCTTCTTGCTGATCCATTAAAATTCTAAGAAGCTGATAAAATTGTTCGTCTTTGGATACACGAATCTGAACGTACATATGGAGATAGATTGGTATCAGTAGAAAATTTTTAACTGTATAAAAATCTAATGTTTGACCTTCTAAAAAAATCTTTCCCTAAATTAAATTTTTCTCGATTCTTTTCTGCTCAAACTCCAGAAAATCTAATATATTGTAACTTTTGTTTGGGTATACAGGGGGAGCGACTTTACGATTAAATGCCAAACGATAAACTTGAACCCACAATCGTTGAAGCATTAAGGGAATACAATGATAATTTTGCCTATATGGGACTTGTACTATTCGAGGATGCATTAAAACATGTTTGTCGTATATCTCGTATAGTACTACCATCAGCTGGACATGCTCTATTAGTTGGTGTAGGAGGTAGTGGAAAATAATCATTAACAAAATTGGCTGCATTTATAATGATTTAAACAGTATTCTAAATAACAATATCATCAAATTATGGAATGGGTGATCTTAAAAATGATTTGTAATTACTTTATTAAAAGACTGGTCAAAAGGATGAATAAATTATGTTCTTATTTACAGAAGGCCAAATCACAAATGAAAGATTTCTTACATACATAAATGATTTATTATCTTCAGGTGAAGTAGCTGAATTATATAACAGTGATGAAAAGGAGGTCATTATAAATGCAATTAGACCTAAAGTAAAAGCAGATAATAAACCTGATAGTAGAGAGAGTTGTTGGAGTTGGTTCATAGATAAGGTAAGATAAAATCTTCATATGACATTATGCTTCTCCCCTGTAGGAGACTCATTGCGTCGTAGAGCGAGATAGTTCCCAGCATTGATTAATTCAACCGTAATAGATTGGTATTAACCATGGCCGTAAGATGCATTGTAAAATGTAGCGTAATAATTTTTAAAAGAAATTGAAACATCTAGTGATTAACTTCGTGATTCAATTGTTAAATTTATGCCATATTCTTTTAAATTAGTTAATGAATTATCAATTAAACTGTTTGAATAAGAAAGAAGAAACGTTTATACCACCCCTAAGTCTTTTCTTGAACTAATCAAATTATATATATTTATGCTCAAATAAAAAAAAGATAATTTAGAAAAAAGTCGGGATCGTTATGATTAAGGTTTAATTAAATTAACAGAAACAGCAAAATAAGTTGCAGAAATTGAGATTCAGGTCAAAGAAAAATAAATCGAGGCTGAGATTAAGAAAAATGAAGCTGATGCTTTTGCTAAAATTGTAGGTACCGAGAAGGATAAAGTAGAAATCGAAAATAATAAAGCAAGTATAGAGGCTAAAAAATGTGCAGTAATTAAGGAGGATGTCGAATTTAAGAAATCATCCACTTAAGCCGATCTAGATGCAGCAGGTCCAATTGTAGAACAAGCTAAGGCAGCCTTGAATTCGATTAAAAAAAATGATTTTACGTAAGCAAAATCTTGGGCAAATCCACCACCTGGAGTACCTGATGTGTTTTCCGCAACTATATATTTGTTAGCAGGATTTTTCCCGGAGGCCATAGAAGTTGATGCTAAAAAAAAACCTAAAGCAGTTGATTGGAAGAATGCTTTAAAACTGATGAAGAACCCTGAAGATTTTTTGAAACGATTATTAGATTACAAAGACACTGTTGATGCAAACCTGGTACCAGCATCCAATGTATAGTTCGTTAAATAGAATTATTTAACTTTGGCTCATTTTAATGAAGATGCTATGAGAGCCAAATCAGGAGCAGCCTTAGGTGTCTGTTCATGGGTTTTAAATACTATTAAATATTACGATGTCATTTAGTCAATTGAACCCAAGAGAAAGATATTAAAAGAATCAATCGAATAATTAGAGGAAGCTAATAGTAAATTAGCTGCTGTTGAGGAGATTGTCAGAGAATTAAATGACAAACTAGCTCAATTAACTGCTTAATTCAACTCTGCCATAGATTCTAAAAATGCTGCTTTAGCTGAAGCTGATAGATGTGCCAGAAGATTGAATTCTGCTTAACGTCTAGTAGCGGCATTAGGAAGCGAAAATGAAAGATGGGATAAAGCAATCAAAGTACTTGATATCTCGATTAATTTATTACCTGGTGATGTATTATTGGCATCAGCATTCGTATCCTATGCCGGTCCATTTAATAAAAAATTCCGTGATGTTATGATTAAAGACTCATTCATTAAATTTATCAACGATAATAAAATTCCAATTACAGCTAATGCAGATCCAGTTAAATTAATGACAGATGAATCAACATAAGCTCAATGGAATCAATAGTATCTACCTAATGATGTTGTATCAATAGAAAATGGAACTATTCTTACTAATTCAGAAAGATATCCTTTAATGATTGATCCATAATTATAGGGTCTAAAGTGGATAAAATAGAAGGAATCGGTTAATAGTCTTAAAGTACTAAGAATTGGTAATAAAAATACAAACCGTGAAATTGAAATGGCTATATAATAGGGTTATTCATGTTTGATAGAAAATATGGATGAAAGAGTAGACGCTGTATTAATGCCTGTTATTGCTCGATAGTTTATAATAAGATCCTCTGGCAAAAAGAAAATCAAATTTGCAGGTAAAGAATTAGATGTTCATGATAAATTTAAACTGTTCCTACATACATAACTCAGTAATCCATATTACCCACCTGAGATATAAGCTGAAGCTACACTTATTAATTTTACTGTAACAGAAGATGGATTGGGTGATTAATTGCTATCACTTGTCGTAGAACGCGAGCGCCCAGATCTGGCATAAATGAAAGTTTAATTAATTACTCAGCAAAACGCATTTAAAATATAACTTAAAGGATTAGAGGATGAATTACTCTATAAATTAGCTAATGCATAAGGTGATATCTTAGATGATATAGCTTTAATTGAAAATCTGGAGTATTCAAAAAAAATCTCAGTAGAAATAGCAGAGAAAGTTGAAATAGCTAAAACTACTGAAGCTAAAATTAATGAAACAAGTGAGTTATATCGTCCAGCAGCTAGTAGAGGTGCTTTAATCTATTTCTTATTAACAGACTTAGTTAAGATTCATACTTTTTATAAGTATAGTCTTGAAGCATATTTAGTCGTTGTGCATCGTGCAATTGATGAAATTAGTGATAGAGATAAAAAATTTATCAAGACAGGTGTAATGAAGGATGAAAAGGAAGTTCAATAATTAAATAATGAGGAAGAAGATTTAAACTAAGAATAAGAGAATCAAGATAACGAA
>Ga0102912_1000132_pt1 | contig 11092 bp, 8 predicted proteins | sample Colrivmeta1560A3_FD_78499 | JGI IMG/M metagenome (GOLD analysis project Ga0102912, IMG submission 78499) | Estuarine microbial communities from the Columbia River estuary - metaG 1560A-3 | ecosystem: Environmental > Aquatic > Marine > Intertidal zone > Estuary | place: USA: Columbia River Estuary...
GGTTAATTTTAAAAATAATTTAAATAAACTTAATATTTAAAATATATAAATTATTTATTATAATTTTTAATCATTAGCAACAATTTTATGAAGATTTTTAAGTCTTTTTATCCGTGTTGATTTCCTCCTCGTTATTAGTGATGCTTGTCATAGTAGGATGTTTATATTCAGCACCTATTCTTATCCCAAAATTTTCATTCCTAGGATCAATTAATCCTTTGCGTATTTTATCATTTATTTTATTTGCAGTCTAATAAAAAATCTATATTAATTGGAAAAATAAATAAAAATAAAAATTAAATTACTTCATCAATTTTAATATTTGATTTTGCGCTCGCCTCCAAAAATAATATATCATGCATATCTGCTAGATTTTAACCCTCCTCTGTAGAAACTTTCCTCCTTCGTATTTTTTTTTATATTTTTTACAATTTCAAGTGTTGGGATTAAATATTCAATATTTTACTATTCTTCTAAATCTATTTTATTTCCTACAAGTAAGAATGTTATCTCCTTATTGCTATTTTATTTAGCCTCTTCTAACCATGACATAACATTATTGAAACTCTCCCGTCTAAATTATTTTTTTTTATTTTAATTTAATTAATATAAGAAATTTACTTAGTGACATCATATACTATAATTGCAGCTGCTGCTGATCTATAATACGATCTGGTTATAGAACGAAATGATTCTTATCCTGCCTTATTTATTTATTTATTAAAATTATAAATGGTTATTTTTCTTATTTTTATAAAAAATACTGTATCCCAAATAGATAGCTTAACTTATTTACCATCTATTTTAACAATTCTAGCTCCGAATTCAACCCCTATAGTAACATCATGTTTTTATCGAAATCTTTTATCGATAAATTACAACAAAATACAACTTTTTCCAACACCTTTTAATTTTACATTTTTTTATATTTTAAAATAATTCCAATAATAGTAATATAATACTAGTATCACCAATCAATATATATTTAAATAAAAGAGAAAAGCTAGTTTCGAATTTATCCTTATTGTAGTTATCCATTCTAATTTTATTATATCTATATATATTTTTTTAATGAATTATAATTAAATATTTATTAAAATTATATATCGTCATTTATTTTAGATAATTTTTCACGGTAAAAACTTATAATTTCAATTAAAATACGAAATATATATATTCGTCTTCTTTTAAGTATATTCTCTTGAATTTAGTTTAACATTATATTGCATAATTTAATGATATCTCTATAAATTCATCACTTTAATAAAAATTTTCACATCAAAAATAAATTAATTAATTGTTCATATTTATTCTATGTTTTAAACAATAGGTCTTTTCAATTAGTAAAATTTAATTTAAAATTTATATTATTTTAAACTTGATCTACGGCTTTTTTATGATAAATTTAATTGAATTATATAAAATTGATTATTAATAAAATCTTTTAATTTAATTTAAGATTAACTAAAAATTATGTATTTTTCTGAAAATTTATAGTTACTATTTTGTGTTTATTATTTATTTTTAATTTTTTTTTTATCTCAGAATTATAAATCTATTTAAATCATCAGCAACAATTTGATTTTTAATTATCCTTTTCTTAAACTGATCTTTTTACTGAACTTAATTTATAATTGTTGGTATTTGAACTTTATGTTCGGTCAATTTCTTCTGTTTCTTCGATTTTTAGATTTTAATCGTTTAATTCTTTGTTTTACGCACAAATGTCGAATGTTGCTTCAAACATTTCGTTAACACCCATTTTAGTTTTTGATGAAGTTTCAAAGTACCCAAAATATTGGTGGAATATTAAATAAATTATAATTTTTATCATTCACAATAAAATTTTATAATATTATAAAAAAATAAATTTAAAATATAATACCTTATAGACATTTTTGATTCTTGTTCAATTTCTTATAACAATTAGTCTATTTCACCCTAATCTATTAAATTCTCCTTATCCTTCTTAGTACCCACCAAAACGATTGTTATATTTTCAGGACAATGTTAACGTACAAAATCAACCCATTCTTTCACAGAATACATAGATTATGGATTTGAAAGATCAAAACATACCAATGCCCCATGTGATCCCTTTTTTTAATAAGTTTAAATATGGATAAAATTTACTTTGCATGAAAATCTAACTATTGATTTAAATTATTCCTATCCAGCTGTGTCCCATATAGATACCTAATATTTGTTACCAGTAGATACTTTATAATTTTTTAATATCCTATAATCTGCACCTATTCATCGAGTTTTAATTAAACTTAATATTATTATATAAACCTACTGTTTTTACTGAATTTCCAAATCTTTTATCAAAAAATCTTGTTATCAATGAACTTTTACCTACCTCTGAGTTACCAACAACTAAAATCTTTAATATTTTTTATTCATCTTCCATTTTTCTTTTGTTTTGTTTTATTTTATTAATTTATATAATTATTTTCGAAATTATATATATAATTATATATAAAAAATATGAAAAAATATTTGAATTTTTGTAAATCTAAAAAAATTACTAATACAAATAAAATTAAATATATCACTCGTTAATTTTTATTTTCCAGATATCTGTGATATTAATACGAATTTTGCAAATAGGACACTATTCTTTAAAAGCTGCATTCTCACCACAATCTTAACATAATAAATGCATGCATTTTCCTATTAACACCTCTTTGAGATTACTTTTACAATTTGAACATCTAGCTATTTAATGAAATTTTTAAACTATCTCACCCTCATAGCTATCATCTTTCTTTAGAATAATATACCCTTTAAGTTATTCTAATTTCTTTGGATTGTTTATTAATTCATCACGTTCTTTTAATTATTCTTCTAATTCTATTAATTTATTATTTGTTAGTTCTACATCTCGGATTAATTATAAATTTATCAATTATGAAGCTTTTTTTAAATATTTATAAAAATAAAATAAATGATATTAAACATTTTTTTTTTGTTTAAAACATTATTAATAAAAAAATTTACAATTAACTCTTTACTTTAGTAATTCATGTTCGCTTTATATTCGATCTTTTTCTGCTGATAGGTATTCGCATTATTTTTTTATACCTGTATCAAACTCATCATCCAATAAATCAAACTCTGCTTTTTTAGTTCTTTCAGTTTATAATATATTAATAAATTATTAAAGGTCCTGGTTTGTAGTTCCTAATTTTCTAATTACCTCTTCAGCAGTTTTAAGTCGTATTTATAAATTTTATTTTTCATTATCGAATAATGCCTTATCAGCAATTTTTTCTTAAATTATACGTCCCTCACTAGATTCTTTTACCTCTAATTATTTATTTTTTTATAAATTTTATTATTTGAATGTTTATTTTTATATATTTACTCAATTATTATTCTACTAATTTTGCATTTTTATGCACTTCTTCATATGTTTTTTAATTGATATCAGTCTCCTCCATCATTAGCTCGACATGTCGCTTCAACTATCCAACTTCTTAAGTTTAGATTTATTGAATTTTTTTTTCTAATTCTGCTACCCGAATATCTCGTGATTTAAGATAAGCACATAATTCACCAAATTTATCCTTAATACTACCACCCATCCCACTTATAATTTAATTTAGCTCAGCAATAAAATCTTTATGCTTTTAATGCCTGAAATGAGATACATCTAATTTATAATCAGGCAGCTTTATTTCATAAAATAATATTTTTTATTCCATATCCGAACAACGAACCATTTATTCCTATAATTTCTATTAATTTTAATCTAATTTTTAACGGAATTATTTTATTTATTCACGTTAACTGATTATCTCATTCATTTATGCCTCCGATACCCTCTATAATTAATTATTACGCCCTCTTAATTCACCTAAAAAATACTCTATATCCATACCTGGACCTTATTATAATATATCAGTTTGTCTCTTTTCCTATAAATTATGTTTCAATTATCCCAATTCTATAGATAACTATTATATCTCCTATTCGTAATAATTACTTACTTTATTTACATCCAACTAATGCATTTATATCCTATCATTCAATTATTGTTATAAATCATTCAGTTATTATAATAATAAACTATTTTATTCAATTAAATGATTATTATGTTAATATAATTAATTATATAAACTAGAACTGAAAAATTACTCCTAAGAATTACGCAATCTAAGCTCTAAATCCTTTATCTATTCCTATTTAGATATCGATTATTCTTAAATACGCTTGTTTACATTTGTCAAATACTCATTCTTCTATATCCCCTAAAAATGCATTTGTAATACATTCTCTAAATCAATAGCCTCCTATTAATTTAAAATTAAGCATTATTAACCATCATCATTTGTTTATAACTTTTAAAAACGATTACGTAATAATTTTTATATTAAATTGTTCAAATTTTAGGAATTGATTTGTATATAATCGATTTATTATTATTATTATTATTATTATTATTAAAAATAATGAACATTATTAATATTAACGCCCATATTACTTCTTTTTATTTCATCTAAATCTAAAGACGAACCTATGAATTATAATTATTGGACATTTAATTATTTATAGGAGCTTATTTATGAAGCTCCACAAATGCATTCATAATTTTCTAATTTTGAATCTTCGTTAATTTCATCTGCTTTATTTTTTATAGATTTAAAATTGTAATCTGTTAACAATCTTAAGCGTCGTGTTAGATTCATATTTTCTCTTCTGGATTCACTAAGCATTTGTTGTACTTTAAACACTTATTATTATCCGAATTATACATCTAAATCATTTATGCGTTTTTCTCTATTTGTTAATTTTGAATTTTATATTATTTCTAGCTCCTTACAGCTATTAATTAATTATTTACTCTCTTGTATTATATTTCGTATATATTCCACGTCTTCATGGTTGTTTAGGATCTCTAATGATTAGAGTATTCGTTGTGTCCATTAATCGTATTCAGCTGCTATTTCAATCTGTATATTTTCTATTAATTTTAAAAATACTATAAATTTTTGACTGATCTATCTTTCTATATTTTATTCATCCTAATTGAATAACTGACTAGAAAATACCAGATCAAGTTATCCCAGAGCACTTAATAACTTACCTTATAATCTACACTCACCATTTTTTTTAAGCATAAAATGAATACGGGTTAATCTAGTTAGAAAACTTTACCACGATAAATATAATCCACGGAAAAATGCCTAGTATCTTAATTCACGTTCAGCTATTAATGTAAGCATTTTTCTTTAATCCTATATATGCTTTTTTTAATAATCTATTTTTGTTGCTAAACATGTATTTTAGTATCGAAGCACGTTCTCTGATATATCAAATGATTTATTATTTTCAATTTCATTATTTAAGTTAATAGGAACTAATTGGGGCGATTCTGATGGACGTTTTGTTAGTTACATTATCATTTAATCGAAATTAAACAAAATAAAAATAAAAAAAAATTTTATCAAAATTAAAATAGAAAATTGTATTTAATATACAATGGAATGTTAAATGAATTTGTATTTATTAAATTAAAATTTACAATGGTTTTATTTTTTTTATTCCATTGACTTGATACTAGCATTATTTATTTATTATCTTAATACTATTATTTATATTAATTATATTTTATTTATAATATAATTAATTAATTGTTGCAAAAATAAATTTTATTCATATTGGAAAATTTTTCTATAAAAAATAAATAAATAAAAATAAATGTAATTTTTTTATTTTTATTTAATACTGCACACTATTTTTATTTTGTGGTTATAATTATGAAAGTTTAACGATCGCAATTAAGTGAATTCTGATTTCCAAAAATAAAGATTTAAAATAAAATAAAAAATTTTTTATTTATAAAAAAAATGGATTTTGTTCGAGATTTCCTTATCGGAGGTGTTAGTGCTGGTATATCTAAGACATGTGTTGCTCCTATTGAAAGAGTTAAGCTCTTATTATAGACCTAGGATGCTAACAAAAAGATCTAAGATGGTACTGCTAAGAAATATACAGGTATTGCTAACTGTTTTACTCGTGTAGCTAAAGAAGAGGTATTTTAGAATATAATATTTATAATTTTTTTTTTTTTTTAGGGACTATCTGCATTGTGGAGAGGAAATCTTGCTAATGTTATTAGATATTTCCCAACATAAGCCTTGAACTTTGCATTTAAGGATACATATAAGAAGATCTTTTGCCCATATAATGCAAAGACTGAAAAACTTAAGTTCTTTATGGGTAATGTTGCAAGTGGTAGCGCTGCTGGTGCCACATCGATGTTATTCGTTTATCCACTTGATTTTGCAAGAACAAGATTGGCTGCTGATATTGGTAAGACAGGTGCTGATAGATAATTCTAAGGTCTTGGTGATTGCTTAAAAAAAATTTATAAATCAGATGGATTCAAAGGTATATTAAAATATTAAATAAATTTTCTACTTTTCTAATTCAAAAACTAATAGGACTTTATCAAGGATTCTTTGTTTCAGTACTTGGTATTATCTTTTATAGAGGGTTTTATTTTGGTACCTATGATACAGCCAAAGGAACATTATTCCAAATCCCAGCATTGTAATTATTTTATTTTATTTATATATTATTTTAACAGTAACAATATCGTTGTTAAGTTTTTCACCGCCTAAGTTATCACAGCTGGTGCAGGTATTGTATCCTACCCTCTAGATACAGTTAGAAGACGATTGATGATGCAATCTGGACGTTCTGATTTATTATACACAGGAACCTTAGATTGCTTCGCTAAGATCGCTAAAAATGAAGGTCCCAAAGCATTCTTCAAGGGTGCACTCTCAAACGTATTCAGAGGAATCGGTGCTTCAATAGTATTAGTAATGTATGATGAATTATAAGCAATATTTGCCCCAGGAATTCCAAAAGGAAAAGGAGAATGATTTAAAAATTTATAAAAAAATTCTAAAATAAAACAAAAAAATTCAATTTAAAAATTTAAGGAAACAATTAATAATTTATAACTCCTTCCTTTCACTGTCAGAATTATAGAACCTATAAATATATATATATTTATATAATTTATTGAATGAATTTAATGTATTAAAAAAGCCGATAAGATGATTTCTGATTATAGTTTTCATATTTTGATGAAAAATTTTTGGTTTTTTTGGTTTAATTAGAATAAAACTCCCATGCGATTGTAAATTCGTATTAGTTATATAAGTTTTTTTTAAAATGGATATGTAAAATAATATTATTTTTTTATGGTAAAATATATTTTATGTTTGATTTGTAATATATTATATATGTATTTATTTAATAAATTTCATTCTTATTGCATTTACTCTTGATTAAATCCATTTTTCTTTAAAAGTTATAAAACTTCTGATTCTAATAGGGTTTTTCCTTTAACATCATTATTTTTATCGTTGGAAATGATTACAACTTCAATCTTTTAGGGAGCTGGACTAGAAGTATCCATTGTTTTAACTAATGCTTTAATGGCTAAATCCATTCCCTATTCTAATGTAAAATCTTCTTTATATTCTTATTTAAGGAAGCTGTTTGCTGCTAAATTATTTTACCCAATAGCTGTTGCTTTCCAACCTGCATAATTTCCTAATTTTTAATAAATTAATAAAAAATATTAATTATTATATTAGAGATACCTGATGGATCGGTGCTGAATAATTAGAATCCATTATTGCGATCATAACCAGAAAAAAGAAATGCTGTTCCAAATGGTCTTTATCCACCATATTAAGTATAGCTTTATTTTAAATCACAAATTCGTGTAATTAATTATTCAATTGGCATATTTTCTTAGAATTAGAATCTGTATTATTGAGCTGTAACTCTTGCATAATCAATTAGATAATTTGCATCAGCAGTGAGACCCGATACAACACAATATACGTGTTTATCTAATGTATAAATTTTTTCAGATGATTTCATTTATTCAAGTAAATGTGATACCTCCTATTTTTCAGTTGCAAGAATCATACCCTTATTTTTTGTTTTATTAAAAATAAAAATCATCAGTCAAAATAATATACGTACCTAAGTTGTTAGCACCCCGATTGCTGATCCTGTTTTATTTATAGCTTCCATAGCATATTCTACCTGCTGAAGTCTTCCATCTGGTGAAAAAGTCGTTGTTTTTGAATCGTATCTGCGTGACATTTTTTGTTCAAATTTAATAAAAAAATAATTTTTTTTTTAATACAATTATATTATTTCTAATTTAATAAAAAAAAAACAATAATATTAAATAAATTAATTGAATACCGATGTGAAATAAATATATTTATTTTAATTATTTTTATTTAACTAATGTTAACAAAATAAATTATAACTGTATAAAAAATATTTTTAATGTATTTTATAAAATTTTGTATAAATTAATATTTTTTATTTTGGTTATTTTAAATTTATTTATTTTCCGTATTCACTCTTAAATTTATGAATTGTTTTCATTATCTTATTACTAATTTTTATCATCCTATGATTTATTTTAATCTTATTATGATTTTTCTTATCCCTGAGATTAATTTTAATTTATATAATTTTAAAAATTATAATTTTTACTTATTCTTATTTTTATTCTTATTCTTAGTCTTATTATTATTCCTATTGTTCTTATTCTTACGGTTATGGTTGTGGTTAAGCTTATTTAGGTTATTCTGGTTCAACAGATTATTCAGATGGTCCTTTTGTATTCTTCTTCTATCTAAATATATATATATATATATATATATATCTAAATTTGTACTATTTTGAATCAGCATCAGGTTTTTTTTTATTATTTCCTGTAGGTGAATCCAATTCTCTATTTTCATCCTTCATGCGTTACTCTTATTCTTTTTTGAGAATTGCATTAAATTATGCTTCAACTTCGGATATTAATTCTGATTTTCTTGTTTCCCATCTTTGTTTGGCTGCAGCATTTTCTTTGGGTACAATTTTCTTAGCTTGATCTGATTATTTTTTAATTTGTTCTAAATTCTTTTCTTTTCTGGCTTCCCTTTCAAACATCTTATATTTATTTAATTAATATAGATTTACCTCATTTATGATTTCTTTTTCTTTATTTTATAGCATGTATAAACTATCACATAGTTCTAATAAAGTAACTGTTCCATCTTAATCACCTATAGCAACTAATCTACCAGCTGAATGATTACCTGAACCATTGGCGTTAATTTTTATACATGATAATGCAGTATCAGATACTTTATGACTAAATGCTATTTCATTTTATCTATAATAATAATCCCATACATCCATCCAGCCATCTTTTCTAATCAAGAAAAAAACACCATTACGAGTAGGTGACCAACATCCATCAGTTAAATATGAACCGTGATATTTTGTTCTCATAATTGGTGTTTTAATATCTTCAACCCAAATCTAATATTTATCATAAAAAACAAAATTTATATTTATTATTAATTAGTTTATATATAAATTATTACTTTTGCACTCCAATCACCTACTGTCATGAAATATTTAGGGTTTGGTGGTGATCTATTAATTGAACTTACTGGTCCTAAATGTCTACCAGAATCAATACCATATCTTGCTGTTATTTCTACATTTTTTTTTGGCTTTTTATTAGCTATCAAGATAGTACCTTACTCTGTTCCAATAAGGAATTTAGTTGGTCCAGCTTCTACATTATATTCTAATACTGTAGCTCCTACAGTATATTCATTTTTGATTTCTCCTTAAGTTAATTCTGTAATTTATAGACTTTCAATTGGTCCTTCAGATAATTTACGAGTATCCCACCATAGTGCACGACCATCTGTTGAAGTAGTTACAAATTCTGTACCAGTTTTTGAAAACAACCATTAAAAATGTGTAATAGGATCATGATGTGATTTTTCTACAGGTGATGTCCATATTGGATTACTGTTACCTCTTTTAACATCCCATATAGCTACTATTCCATTATAGCAACCCCCACCAATTTAATCAACTAATTTAGGATTGTACATAATATTTGTAACAGGTGATGGTGTTTATAATGAAATTTCAGGAGAATTAGGATTTGTTAAATCCCATACATATGCCTAAGTAGGCATTCCATCTGGCATTTATTGAAAACGTAATATAGCATACGAAACAGCTGCCTTTGTTGGACCTTCTGGATGCCAAGATATTTCAGAAACTGTTCTCTTACAATTTTCTGATTAATCCCTTTTTTTTTATTTTTTTCGGAAATTTAAATAAAATAAACCAAACTCAAAAAAAACTTAAATAGCATTAGAGTTTTAGTGCTTAAATTTTCTACTTAATGCTCACTCTCCTCATCCAAGAAATATTCTTCAAACAGATCAATTTAATTATTTTAGTATATGCACTTTTCTACATTTCCACATAGTTCTTTCACAGCTACAGCAAATGATGGATCTTTCTCTATCTTCTTTTTATATTTATTAGTATCTTAAGGTTCGGTTGCATCAATTCCTCCAGGCCACTTATTTTAATAAATAAATAAATAAATAAATAAATAAATAAATAAATAAATATATTATTACCCCTCCCTCTTTATGGCTCATACTCTTATCGTTTGTAGAAACTCTTTCTGTATTAACTTAATGTTCACTATACTCAGCTATATTATCTAAAGTAATGAAATTCGGATTTCTCTCCAAATATTATATAGCCACCTGTTATTATGGGAAGTAACCACATTATTTCACTTCTGTATCTTAAAATTGGCATGGTTTACCAAACTCTTTACGTTTTTTTGTATAAGTCAAAAAATCAGCCATTTCTTTTTATTTTGGAAAAATATAATAAAAATTATTATGTTTATCTAAAAAAATGAATTTTAATTAATTATTAAGGTTTTTAAAATTTTTTCAAGTTGAAGTTATATATTTTCTTATTTTTGATTTGTTCAACTAGCAATTATACTAACTAAAAAAAAAAAAATATAAAATTATTTAAATTTATGAATTAAGAAAACGAGAAATTTTAATTTTCTAAGTTTTATAAAAATGGATTTCAGTCAACTAAAAAATGGTCTTAAAATCTATTATCGCCATAAAAAAAATAAATACAAATGTTTTTAAGATAAAATTAAACTGATGAAGCAAACCAATTAATTGATAAAAAATTTCAA
>Ga0102912_1000133_pt1 | contig 11087 bp, 8 predicted proteins | sample Colrivmeta1560A3_FD_78499 | JGI IMG/M metagenome (GOLD analysis project Ga0102912, IMG submission 78499) | Estuarine microbial communities from the Columbia River estuary - metaG 1560A-3 | ecosystem: Environmental > Aquatic > Marine > Intertidal zone > Estuary | place: USA: Columbia River Estuary...
CTGCCTATTAATTTGACACAATATTCTAAATTTTCATATACAATCTGCTCGATCCTATTTCTCATTTCATTTAATTCAGTAATATAGTCAACGCCTTTAATTATCATGTTTATGATATTACCGCTGTTTATAGCACTGTTTGATAAATTATCATGGCTTTTTATTAAAATTGAGAATTTAATCAAATAGCATTCAAACATCTTTCGAAGATACTACATTTCCCCGTCCACAACAATTCGAAATACGTAACTTGAGTATAGCTCCTATTTTTTCATATTATTTTACTGTTTAATATTAAATAATATTTCGCTCTTCAGTATGTTATAATATAATTCTGAGCATGGAAGAGCATGGAATTCTTGAATCTAAACGTTTCTTTCGCTATATGCCATAAGCCGACATTTTCTATCCAAATCACCATTACGATATAATTACCTAATGCTGGGGTAAACTAATTTGAGTTATCCGGTGCTATATGTACCTTCTTGTATTTGATTTTTTGAGATATTTATGAACTAATTGTATTTTAATTAATTCAATTAATATAAATCTTCTATGGGTGTTTTTTAATTTTATATATTTCTTTTTTAAATAAAATAATACAAATAATTAAATATTTGGTACGAATTATTTTTTTGAATCTGTTATTTATTTAACTATATAATATTTGACAATATCTTAATCGATAACTTAGGTTTATCGCTCTAGTTATAATTTAATTGATTGATTTTTGATTATTGTTAATTGATACTAGTTTTAGTTTTGTTATTGCTATCTTCTTACAAATTCATAAATGGTCTCAATTTATTTTTAATGATGGGCTTAAATTAAGATTTCATTTTATCCTTGATTAAATTTATATTATTATGTATTTCCGTTTAATCTCTATTACTTCGAGTAGTAAATAAATTTATATTATCAATATCTGAAATCCGTTAATTCATATTTTTCTTAACTGATGCAAAAAATTTTAAATAAAAATTATAATACCAAAATATTACAAATCAACTTATGTCAAATATTAATAATTATTTTGCTCTAAATTTGTATTCAGTACACTCTATGGAATATCCTCACTTTGCAAAAGTTTATGTGATTATATATGATTTTATAGTTACGCAATTAATTCTTTCTATTAATTTTAAATTATTTTATTATGTTTCTTACAATAAGATTTGATTTGTGAGTTTTTTAGAATTTTTGCTAACTCACATCTCTCTTCATCATAATGTTCAATATAAATTCTACCAGTTTTGTATCCTCGATATATTACCATATAATAAAATTTATTTACTCCCCTAAATTGTATATATCAATTTATCTATCAGTTATATTTATCATTATCTCACAAATTATAGGATTATAAATATTCTAAGAAAATGCAAACATCAAATTGTAATCTATTATGTGTTAAATTGCATCAAATGGGTAATATTTTATAATAAATGCTATTATTTGACCGATATGATATCTTTTTTGTTTATTTAATATTATTATTATTATTATTATTATTATTATTATTATTTATTAAATTAAATTAAATTATAAAAAAGAAAATACAAGTTTCCCATGGATTCGTGGCTATTGAAGAATTGATAAATTTGATAGAAAATTTTCGTAAAAATTTACGGAGATTTTTTTAAAATGTTAGAAAAATTTGATTAATTGCATATGAATTCTTTCAGTTTGAATGATCTGATTATATAAGATGCATCTAGACCTTCTAATTCAATTAGTTGATGGATTTATTGGAGGAATGCTCTTATATTTTTATATGGGGGTTCAATTTCTATAGACGGGAAACGTAGTTTCCATATTTGTTAAGGAGAGTGAATTATTGGATCAAAGATATAGCTCATAATGATTTCAAAGTAACCCTCGTTGAGAAAGTAATTGATCGCTTATTGAAACGATATTTTGTTAAAAATTTCATTATCTGCTAACCAATATTGTATTTCTTTATTCAAATTATGGTAGTTTACTTATATTGGGATTTCGATGGCCTCATCTGAATCATGCTGATCAGGGCATGAGGATCTGGAATCGGATAAATTATCATCCTGTTATTATACTGGTAATTCATCTGATGATATTGATTTTATTTAATTATTATTTTATGATTAGCTTTAGTTGATTATTTTAATTTTTTATTGAAATTAAATTTGATTGTTGTTCCTGTTGATATTTAATGTCTATATATTTTTAATCGATTCCTATTTTTTCTTTATAACTAATTTTTTTTTATAATTATATGTTATATATATTTTTTAAATACCTGTTGTTATTTATTAATTGATTGTATGAAATTATTTAAAATATTTAGAATATTTTTGTATTAATTTATATGTCTCAATTACATTTAGTATAACCCTCTCTGAAGATGTATGGTTTATATAATATTTAAATATATCAGCCTTTATATCAATATTTAGTTTAAGTTTTATGTATGAATCAAACAAATCATCTACGAAAGCTAGTGAGAATATTTTAATATCTGCAAAGTTTTAAATGATATCAGGGCATAAATATTAATTTAATTTTCGATCTGCATTATTTTAGCTAAGATATTAAGATCTTGGTAGACTTATTAAGTTGGATTACAGTCGGTTCTTTTTTTTTGTTTTTAAATTAATAAATTATTGATAAAAATAAACCTCTATTAGATTAGAAATAAAATATAGAGCTTTCCAAATTATATCTACAAAATACTAATTATTTCTAAAGTTATCGAGCAGTGTTTTGATAATAAGATATATAGAATGTTTATTATATGGACCTACAAGAAATAAATGTTTATATAGATCCTCATTAGATAACCACTAATTTTCGTTTTAGTTGTCTATAAACTGTAAATTTTTAGACATTAATTTACAAGCAGCAGTAATTTTCTTTAAACGAATGTAGCTATCTATCTCATATAACTATTAATAATCATATTAATATCGATAAAATATTACTGAGGCATTTAAAAGTTACTTGCAATCATCGAAATCATCCATTTGTTTTTAAATATTTTTAATTATTATTTATTTTTAAATTTATTTTTGAATATAACGTAGATAAAAAAAATACAGGTTTATTTCAATTAAAATCATCATCCTCATCATTATCATCATCATCACTTTCAGGTTTTCCGTACCTTCTTTTTATTGGATTATGAGCAGTTTCCTATTCATTGAATTAATTAGTTATAATTTAATCCTGCTATTCTATTTATTCCTCGTTTACTTCAGGAATCTGATCGCTCATTTGAACGCTAATTATCATTATTATTATTATTATTATTATTTATTTTAAAAAATTACTTTTTGATTTAATCAATTGGTTTAGTAAGGATATCATTTATTGATTCTTTTAGATTGTTTAGTTTTGATTTTTGATTTTCTAATCTCTCCTTATTCTCTTCTAATTTCTTAACTATTTATGAATACTACTATGGATTTTATTGCTATTATTTTAAGCGGAGTTTATTTCTTCGTCTTATTGCTTCAGCTAAAAGTTTTTCTATATTCTTGATTTTGTTTCTATATTTCTCATTTTCGCTTCTAAGCATATTACACTCTTCAATTAATTTAGTATTTTAATTTAATATAGTATTTATATTATCCTCGCGTATCTCTTTGAGCTTATCCGAAGTAACCTTAATTAAATATAATTTCTTTGTCATCCATTTACCCTATCTTAATAATTCATCATTGACCTCATTTGGTTTATCCTACTTTGTTTTAATTATTTCATTTATATCATCATTCGAAATGTTTTTTTTATTCTATATCTTTTGCATATCCTCATTTTTTTATGAATTTTCTATCATATCATATAACTTTTAAGCTATTTGACTTGGTTGATCGTTACTCTTTATGATGCTCAATAGGGTCTTTTATTTTTAAAGTATTTATTTTCGATAAAAAAAAATAAAATTAAAAAAGATTATTTTACACTTTCGTAATGGTTGAGTTTATTAACATTGAAAAATACTTCAATCTCTGCTTTTTTAACTTAAACTTCTAGAACTTCCAACTCTCCCTTTAACTTATTCAAATCCTAATATTTTATTTCATTTTGATTGGATTCTTTGATAAGTTCATTGAACATATTTTTTAAATTTTTTTCCTTATCACCTATTTTATCTAGTAGTTACTATTTATCATTTTAAAGACTTTTAATCTTTTAATCCAACATATATCTGAAGTTTTCGAGATTGATTTATTCATCTTTAGCAGCTTTACATGTTTCCTCCTTACTATCAATCACCTATAATCGCTCAAGAAGTTAGTGCTACATTTTTAATATATCCTCATCATTTTTTAAATTATCATGACGTATTTAATTATGATTCTTGAATAGGGTTTCGAATTTATTTTAAAGCTCCTCATCCTCCTTCTTTAGCTACTCAAAATCCTTTATCAATTTAGAATTTATTGTTTCCAATTTTGAATTAGATAACTTCACCTTCTAAATCTAATCCTTTAAATCCTTTCTATATATAAAATAATTAATTATTATTATTTTAATTAATAAAAAAACATTTAATCATCAATTTCTTTTTCATATTCAGCATCCTCCTTTTCCAACCTCTAAATAAATGCAGTACCATAATTTTTAGCATTATCCACTACATTAGAATATTTCACCTATACCTTTTAACACTTCTCATAAAAATTCATTTTTAACTTTTTCAAATCATCCTTATGCTAATTCAATAACTAAATCAATTCATTTTTATGCAATTATTTGACCGAATCTATTTAATCCTCTAATTCCTTATTTCTCTATTTCTCATATTCTATTTTAGTCTCATGACTTTACTTTAAAACCTTTACCTCCTACTAATATTTTTCCTATTCATCCTCAAATTATTTTAATAAATTACTATACTCCTCTTCTGATTTTTACACAAACGTATCCTTCATTCTACGATCAGTCTCCATAGTAGATTAATACTCCCTATTAATTTAATCTATCTTTTATTTAAACATCTATTCTAATTTCTATGTTTCAATTCTTACAGTCTATTCAGATTTTATCACCTCAAAATTACGCTATTGAATTTTATCATTCTCCTTCTATATCTTAAAAATTTCATCCAAAAATAAATCATTAGATATTAACGCAACCCTCTACTTATCCTCCATCTTCTACTATAATATAGTCTATCTTTTTTGCGCATCCATATTATCATATTCTGTTACCAATTCCCTCACTCTCAACATAAAAATCGAACCATCATCACCTGCACTAAATACATATTAATTATCAAAAGATAACTCCAATGCTGAAATCGCTGTAGCATGAACCTATACCTCAAAAAAATCAGGTAACTTAAAACGCACCTCATTAGTCATCTAATTCATTATCTCATATTCAAGGTTACCCTCCTCTAAAGGCCATGGCATAACACGTATACTACCCTTAGATGTACCTGCTATCAATACTTTCATCTATGTACTCACCACCAATTTAGTCAAATAACAGTCACGCACCTCAAATTCAGCCACAAGATTCTTACAATGCCTTCGGTACAATGATAACTTATATTATATATATATTAATAAATCTGATATATTACATATTTCTCATTCGTACAACCTACGAATAAATCAATCTCCGTTAATTTTTAATCACCTCTTATAGATCTTAAATCAAACTATATACTATTATAAATGGTGGCTTCCTAATGCTCAGGTTCTTTTAATATATTATTTTGCTAGGAAAGCAAGTTCCAACAAAAAACATAGCCATTTTGACATGTACTTACAATAAAAGTATCATTTTCACAAATCGCTACATCCTTAATTAATGCAGTGTGTCCATCAAGTATAGCAGTAGTTTCATAATAGATTGAATCATAAATTACAATATTAGACTTTTCATTTGATATTAGATAATGGCCTCCTTAACTATATTTCACGATTCTACAATTAGATAATCCAACTTCCTTCAAAACAAATAAAGCATCTGTTAGAATAGCAAAAACCTTAAAACCATTAGCAAATCCAACTGTTACAAAAATACCAAATGGATGTACAGTAACACTAAGAGGTTCCTCTTTAAAATATTTAGATAAAACACCCCTTTTATCATTCGTTTCACTTTCATAATAATTCCAGATTTTTACAGTATTATCCTCAGAGCATGTTGCAAATATTTGTTTTGTAATAGCACTAGATATACAGTGCACTTTTTTGTTGTGAAATCCGGCCGTGAAAAAAGGTTATATTGGAGATATCTCGGTATCTAACTGCAAAGTATTTAACAAATTATAATTTATACTTGCTTTTTTATATATAAATCAATAGAAAAATTTATTTAAACAACTAAATAATACAATTATTTTATGAAACAATCGTTATAATTTAATCATTTGAAGAATTGCTGATGAAAATTATTTTATGTTCAGAGGTGGATGATGTTTTCATTCCGAAAGATAGAGTATTTACTACAGAAAAATGTTTATCGAATTCATATAAACATATGCATCTTTTTTAAATAAATTTATGGATAATATAGGATACCCTTATGTTCCTCCTAATATAAATCCTCGTCGTGTGGCTGAAATACATAGGAATTCAAGATTTGCATGAGGAGTTATTATTGAAGATTATGCTTTTTGGTCTTTTTATGATTAATTTACTTTTTCTTTAATCATATCTTCTAATATTGTATTGAGACCTACTATATCATCTCTTTCTTCTGCAGTGTTTATATCTTTCATTGAAGCATCAACAATATTTAAATTTTAGACGTTAATATCAACTATTTTTTTTAATTGATCATTCTGTAATATTATGATCCGATTACCTTAGGCTAATAATACTAGTGTATAGGTTACTGAATTTTATATAACCCAACAATGATCATAAAATTTATTTTCTTTTTCCACTTTCAAAGGTACCAATTACTCATGTTATTCTTTTATTTATTTTTCCTAAAAAAAAATCTCCCATAATCGTAAATAATTATGACCAGATAATAACATCTATTATATTTAAACATTAAAATAGAATAAATTTTTACATTCTTGCTTTTCGTTGGATGAAATGAAAATTTATCAAATTGAGATTTTATATTTGCACTAGCCAATAATCGCTCTTTTTTGTAATTCCAAATTGTTAAGACAGGAATAGTATTTTATTAGGGATGAATCAGAAGCGCTACATATTTTTTTTCATAATTCAATTAAATTGATTTAATTGTCCCCTTTATACCCAACGGAATTACTCTCCATCTTTACTTATGTGTTTTAGCTATTACAATCTATATATATATAATTAAAATTATATATATTTTTATACTGTAGCCTATTTATCATCATTATTTGTTGATTCTCCAACAGCTACTGTTACTCTATCTCTCTTGCGTTGTTAAGCGAGAATGGCTGTTACATTCTTAAATCTTGAAATTTCTGTATAAAAATTAAAATTATACCTATTCTCCCTCTATAAAAATATTTATTATTTAGTGTTCATATCCTTGATAACAATTATATTTGAGACACAATATACAGCCAACCCTTCACCGATCATTTATAGCTATTAGAATATAGGTCTATCATTAATTCCAAAAACATGATCAACTTTTAACTAACATCCATTTATTTGTTCTCCGTTTTTAAATAATCCCTTAACTTGCTAAAATGATCAAAGATTTATTATAACTATTATTTACTGAATTTCTAGCTTCGATTTTTTTCTTAAATTAAATTCTTTCAGCCTCGTCTTCAAAATTTACTTTATCACCCATTTATATTTATATATATATATATGTAAAATATAATATTAATATTAATATAAGTTTTAGTTTATTTTTTATGCATTTTTTTTAATTCTTTTAATACATTTATAATTATATATTATAAAACTTTTATTATAGAATTTATACAGTAAATTATAATAATTTTAATTCATTAGTGACATCAAATGTCCTTTTATTATTTGTATTCCATAAAACTAATTCCTTTTTGCCTGTTTATTTTCTTAATTGGTTCATCAATCTTAATTTATTTATCCACAAGTTTTGAAATTATTTTGATACTCTCCTCCTTAATAAAATTATCATTTATATTTATATCTTAATAATTATTATTCAATGTCTAAAAATTTATTTTTCTGCAAACACCTATATTATTAGTTTATTATTATTGTGAATATTATTCTTATTGTTATAGGCATTATTATTCTTATATTTAACTGCATAAAATTTGTTGTTATTTTTACTATTATTTTTTTAATTCTTGCTATTATTTTAATTCATCTTATAAACATTTTGATTATTATGATTATTATGATTGCTATGATTGGGTTTATAATAATTATTATTATTGTGATTATGATTATTGTGATTATTATGATGGCTATTATTGTGATTATTATGATTATGGTGATTGCTATTATAATGATAATTATTGTGATTATTATGATTATTGCGATTTTTATTTTTGCTATTATGGTGATTATGATTATTAATATAGTTATTATTAATTTAATTATGATTTATCTTATAGTTATTTCATTTCTTATTGTTATGATTATTATTATTATTATTAAGACTATTATTATAAAAGCGATTGTTATTGCAATTACTAATCTTATTTTTATTATAAATATTATAGTTGCATATATTTCTCATCTTATTGTAGTTGCAATTGTTGTTATTATTTATATTATTATTAATATTGTCGTTAATCGTATAATTATTATTATTATTCCGATATTTTTAATTATTACTGTTGTTCTGTCCCTTTTCTGAATTGTTATTATTAATTCTATTATTATAATTATTATTATTATAATTATTTATTATTATTATTATTATTAATACTTATGAATTAATAGTTTTTCTTACTGTTAAGTTTATTGTAGATTTTATTTTTATAATTTTTATTGTGAATCATTCTAACTATCTTTTTTAAGACTTCTATCTCTATCGCGAAGTATCTCACGAAATGATGGACATTGAGTTTTTTATCTCCTACTACTCGGAATTGTCTTTTTTAAATTTGGGAATAAGCCTAGTTTTTCCTTCAAGCCACTTCCTATTTAACTCTATTAAGTTTAATATGACATTTGCGATTACAAAGAAAATTACTATTTACACAATGAACTTATAGATTCTTTCTCACTTAACATTCCGTGTTATTCTTATTCTTAATCAGAATCGTTCTATGAAAAGGTTATTAAACGAGATCCAGCCGCATTAGTTATTCCTGATATTTCTGATGTTGGTTAAACATAATTCTCAACTTCCTATTATTATTTTTAATTAACTGGAAGTGATATAAATAAATCATCCTCTGCATCCCATTAAAACTCTATCGCTCTTCTCAGCGACGGAGTACGCATATGTTATTATTGTAAGTAATGCAGCTATTTTTATTATTCTTTAATTTATTATTCGTTTTTTCCCTCTAGTTTTTCTTAGGATTAGTTTTATTTGATTTATTTTTACTTATCTTATTAAGATAATTATAATTCTAATTGTTGATGTTGATGTTGATGTTGCTTTTATTGATATTGTAATTTTTATTGTTATGATTGTTATTATTATTGTAGTTGTTGTTATTGTTATGATTGTTATTGTTATTGTTATAATTATTATTAATATTATTATAGTTGTTGTTGTTATTGTTATTATTATTAAAGTTGTTGTTGTTGTTATTGTTATTAAAGTTGCTGTTGTTATTGTTATTGTTATGATTCTTATTGTTATTGTTATTATTATGATTGATATTATTATTATTGTTATTATTATTATTGTTATTATTATTATTATTCGTATTCTTATAATAATTATTGTTAAAAATTATGCGTTTATTATGTTTCCTAATCCTATAATTTTAATTATTCTTTACAATATATTATATTTTGCAAATCACTTTATTCTTATTCTTATTCTTATTGTTAATATTATTTTTATTTTTCTTTTTCTTTTGATAAATATATATATTCCTATTAATTTTAAATAAATTATTTTTATTGTATTTATTCATTCTACTTTGACAGTTGCAACTACTACTGTATTTGAATGCTTTCTCTTTATTGATAGATTATAAAATCACTAATATGGCCTATATCTTTTTATTAATCAATTTATTCTTTATTAGCTCTTGGTGTAATTATATTATTTTCTAATTTTACCGCAGATGTACTTCCTGACTATACTCGATATTCGCGAAAGTTTTTTATAAGTTATTAATAACGATCCTATCGCGATGCTGAAGATTGATGCTATAATTTAAATGCTTATTATTATTTTTATTAAAAATCCTGCTATTATTATTACTATAATTATTATTATTCATCTTATTTTGAATTATGATTATCTTAATTTTATTGAGGTTATTAAAATTAAGGTTATATTTATTCTTACTACTTAAATTAAGATTATTCTTATTCATTTGATTTTTATTATTATAATAACATATCATCATAAATTATATTTTCCTCTTTTTTTATGATATTTTCTAATTCATTTTGATCTAAATTATGATTAATTTGATTTTGTGATTAAAAGGAAGCCGATTCATTTGAATTTGATATTTATTCCAAAATAATATTTTTTCTTTATTCACCATTAAATTATGAAACATCTATATTAGTTTATATTTTAATATTTGAATTTTTAGTGTTAGAAATCATTTTAATCACTTGATCCATCATCAAATCATCGTTTTCTTATCTGTCTTTAGAATTAAGAGGAGCTTGTAGCTCAAATCTACTTAACTAATCTTCCGAATAATCTCTAGCTATTGATGATAAGTTATTAATTGTATGATATGAATTAATTATTTCATCTTAGTTATTATTCTTGAAATCTTATTAGTGATCTTTCTATGAAAAATTATTATTCTATTGGGTTTTAATAATGTCATTATTATTAATACTTTATTCAATTTACTAAATTACGTTGGTATTTTATAAAGTCTTAGACATTGAATCAGATTGAAATAAACATTATCTATCAAATTCTTTAGAATTTTACTAAGCCTAAATGTTTTCATAATTTTTATCATCAGGTATAAATAATGATTATTAATTTAATGATTTTTTTTACGATTCGATCTACACTTTTTTAGATTCATCTTACTA